>Ga0228710_1001528_pt1 | contig 34917 bp, 12 predicted proteins | sample MedpolnodulmetaG_FD_177995 | JGI IMG/M metagenome (GOLD analysis project Ga0228710, IMG submission 177995) | Root nodule microbial communities from Medicago polymorpha collected in Santa Monica, California, United States - pink nodules | ecosystem: Host-associated > Plants > Roots > Nodule... | reverse complement strand
TAATATAAAGCCACTTAATAAAATATAATACACCACAACACGTCATAAATCAACGTAAATCACATAAGTCATATAAAAGACTCTAAACTCAACCAAAAATAATTAAATAATAAATAGGGCGTTACAAAATGTTTTTGGATTTGTGAGTTTAGATCCGTATAGAGGAGGATGAGAGGAGGCTTTTGACACAAAAATTTTGCAAAAAAATAATAATAAAAAAGCTCCGACGTGGCGGCTCTCCGGCCGACCATCGTCTCATCTTCTTCTCCGACGATCTATAAACTAGAGAGAAGGGAGAGAGTTTTGCTTTGTTTTGTAAGATTTAGAGAGAGGTTTTTATTTGGCTTATGTGCTTTTCATGTATTAATTTTCCTTTTATACTCTGTTTATTTTCTTTGATCCAGTGCGCGTGTTTCTATAGCGTTATCATGCACTTTCAGGCCTAGGCCGTTAGATCATGGATCTAACGGGCGATGATGTGTCCATGTGTGGATCATGTGTATGCTGATTTACTTTTTCACTATATACGTGTCTGTTTGAACCGTCAGATCGTAAATTTGACGGTCACTGCTCTACTATCGCTTTTAGTGTTTTGTTCTTGTGTATTTTTTTTAACCTTTGGATCTCAGATCCAGTGACTGTGATGAGTTGATACGGTGATTGAACCTGGATCTCCTGATTCATCAAGTGGTCCAGATTCATCCAACCTGAGCCTTTGTTTTATTTATTTTTTCTTCACTATTTTTTCACATATTTTACACCACTTGTTTTTTTTTCTCTCTCATTTTAATGTCTCTTTTTATTCTAAAAAATGTATTCCCTCTTTTAAAACTTTCTATCTTTTAATATTTGTTTTACTTGTTTATTTCCACTACTTTTTTTTGTTATTTGCTTAATTGTTTTTAAATTGTGATTTATTTTACGCTTATTTTATTTGTCGTTTATTTCTAATTTAATTTATGCTTAGAATTGTTGCATGCATATTTAATTCTTGTCATTTATTTTATTATCATCATTTGTTTAGTGTGTATAATGGGAAATTTATGTAGTACATGCATCTTATTTCTTATCATTTGTTTTTTGAAGACCACACTTTATTTATTGTTTTATGCTTGGTTTATGAGTGAGGACCAAAATGGATTAGGGACCAACTAGGATTAAAAACTTGACTAATTTGAGCGCCTTAAAAGTAAACAACTAATAATTTAGGTTGGAATTTTACTTGGGATCCAACATCCTCGGTAATTCCTTTCACATTTTATTTTTCCGTTACGTTGAAACGTGTAGTTTTTTACCGTTAGTTTAGAAAAACCATTTTTCCAAAAAAAAAAAATCAAATATGCAAAACTTCAAAAATATTTTCTTAAGAAACCTTGGATTTTAACCCAAGTGATTCTTTTCCTTTTATTTCTTAATCAAATTTTTAATCAATTTTAACCATATTAGACTTGGTTTCTTCTAACTGAAATTAATTAACCTCACCTCATTTTGTTTCTCTTATGCCTTGAGGCCTCTTTCCCCTTCTTAAAACCATTTTCAAAAAACTTTAAAATCAACATAACCCACCAAATAAATTTTTGAGAGTGAACTACATTGGTTTTGATCCCTTTTTAGGGTATGTAGGCAAAGGAGTTAATCCTTCCAAATCTAATAAAAAATAACAAAACACATGCTTCTTCTCCCTCCATTCTTTCACTTAGACATTTAGGCAAGTATTTTCAAAATAAGCAAATGAATTAGCACAAGATAAATTAGGCAAAAGGTTCCTACGGAGTACCGTAGTCGTGTAGGGTGCTTAACACCCTCGCTCCGCGAAATCAACCCCCGGATCCATAATCTCATAAGGGTTTTTACTCACTTTTTCCCTTCCCACGAATAAAAGTAGAGAGTTCAAAGATTAACGATTCAAATCAATTAATGGTTTGTTATCCGAAAATCGAGGAGCACAATTATATATGTTGAAAAATGCTATTTCTCTAGAAAAATAACATCAAGAATTCTTCAAGAATAAAGAGCAGGCAATCATAATGCACTATTTGTCAGAATTCTTGACGTTATTTTCAGCCACACCTCCTTGAATTATGTAAATAAACGATCATGTTCAATCTGGTGATTTACTAGCATTCTATTTCTAGTTGTTGTTCCAACACTTCCTCTATATAATCATTATTGCGTTAAATCCTCTATATTGCTAATCAAAGAAAACAAATAATATAGTCCTTACCATGCAATTCATTCATTCATTTCTTTCTTTTTTCCTTAAAAAATCTACCGATATTTTAGAGACTGCTCAAGCAATGTGCACATAGTCAAGAAAATCACTCTCATCTAATAATGAAGATGTTAACCCAACAAAAGTCGCGCTCATCATATAATGAGTCCAATTGACCTAGCAATGACAAGAGAAGAACATGTCCAACTTCTCAAACAAATATTTGATTGAACATACTAAAAAATAACTAGTTTTAATTTGATCAATTCCAAAACCTCTTCACTTAATAATTTATACCTATCAAAGGAAAACACATTTTCCATGTCTTTCTTTTTTACCAAATTTTCCAGGTCTGTTGTTCCTTTGGATTTGATTAAATTTTGCTATCTACTCGAAATCTTCTCCCGCTTTGACCAACAAAACTCTCACCAAAATGGTAATTCAATGATTTCTTCTTTTGAAATATTCACCGTACGTAGGCATGACATTGGGGCGGGGTGGAGATGGGTTTTACGTTACCCATCCTCATATCCGATTCTAATATACTTACTCGTTACCCTACACATACTCAACGGGGATAAGAATTGAGCCTCATCCCTATCCCCGCATTGAATAAATTTTTTTAATAAAAAATATAAGTTTTTTTGTAACCCTTAGAGAAATGTTGTAACGCATTATCCAACAATATGCTCACTTTAACATTTGTTAGACCGATTGATTTAGTTATTCCTTTAAATATCAATGATAGTTTTTATAACACATCAATTATCAAACAAAAATAACATGATAAAGTAATTTTCTGCATTCGGGACGGGTTTGGGTATGGGTTCGGAGTGGGTACCTATATACCTGTTACCCGTCCCATACCCGTGTCTTGAAATCGGGGAAAACCCAAACCCAATCAAAACGGAGAAAATCTGTCAAAATGAGTTTGGTTCGAGTGGGTAACCATGAGTTTTGCTACCATGCCTAATTAATTTTTTTGTCTCACCATTTTATGCTGTCTTTTTATTGTTGTTGCTGAAATTCTCACCCTTCAATGTTATCATTTTGTCTTCAACTGGGTATATATCACGTGAATTAAGTAAAAACAAAAACAAGATAATTTAATAGTGTAAAGTGATAGTAATCTCTAACTTTTGCTCTTAGGGCACATGTTAAAGATTTCATTAATAAAAATTTTGTATAGGAAATTGTGTTAATTTATTACTTAAAAAATTTAATATTAATTTTTTTCAATTAATATTTATCATTAGTGGTAAGAATTTAATGCTTAACATGTGACATAAGGACTGAAGTTAACATGACGGTTCATTTAATTAGTCCTATGTATATGGGATACATCATCTATTTATGATGAAAGGTATCAGTAGCTTTCAAAAGAAGCAAGACCGCAAAATAACTTTTTCTTAAAAAATTTGGGGGAAGGGTTTTTATTTATTTATTATTAATAATGACAATGATAATCATTTTATGATATCTCTAAATAAATTTGAACTAGCACCTCAAGCGTAAATGGAAAAGTACTTAATATATGTGGACAAATCCAGAATGTCGAGTACTAATTTAATTCCTTCTGGACTTTCTTTTCAGTCTTTTGCAATGAGACATTAGAGGCTTGCAAATGAGTTTACATGATCTAAACTTTTGTGACAACGGCTTTTGAAAAAAAAAAAAAGAAAAGATAGAAGATGGATGGACCCCATAAAAGCAAGGAAATTGTTAAATGCCACAAAAAAAATGATGAAATGAACATGAAATATACTTGGTTAAACTTAAATGATATTTTTTTTTTTTGGCTTTTAACCATCAGGTATGGTGATATGCCGAACAGGGTGTCAACACTCTCTTTAAAATCTACTCTCTAATAGAGTGAAATGAATGTGAGTCACATGATCAATAAGTGGAATGTTAAGCTAGGGAAAACTCTACATTTGAAGACTATATAGTTATAGCCTCTAGCCAAAGAGAATCAACCAACACTTAAAAGCCCACTCTCTAATCTTATGGTCTAACTGAAAATTGCTCATCCTCTAATTATGTGCCTCTGATACTTAGCATGTTGGAATTACCTAGTTGATCAACATTTTTTGATGAATCAATGCATCTAGTACAGGCTTAAAAATAAACTACAGTGAATCATAAAAAACTATAAGAAAGAAATTCTCTGTCAACACTTTGATTGTACAATATGGTCTAGAATTATCTATCGGGAGCTTTTACGGTGCAGTCAGAAAACTGACTTTTTTGAAAAAGTTAATTTTGATTTTAATGTTTGATTCATTTTTAAATTGTTGATTACTGATTAATGATCAATAGTAATTCATCTAATAATGTTTGCAACATCTTGGACTTACAGGTACTACTTTATCGTTGACATCTTTAACATGCAAACAAATTTGATGATATTATGTGATAGTCTTAAGTGTTACACTTGGTGGGGTGTTACACTTAAAACAAGGTAGGATAAAATTAGATTAAGTGTAGTCTTGTTAATCTGATGAATTGATGATACTATGAGGACTTAACTTTTGATGCTACTGTACAAACAGTGGGGTGTTACTCACTACACTTTTGATGTTATAGTGTTAACTTCATCAAAAAAGTCATTTTCACGACTTCACCATAGAATTTTCCTTATCTATATCCTTTAAACGATTAGTTGTACAATTGAAAGATGGACGGTATTATGCCAACAACTATAACTCTCAACGTCCAAGAAAGATGTTTCTTAAAGGAAATTATATATTGTTGATGAATTACTGTATAAATGAGAAGAATGACCGAGTCTTGTTCTTAAAATATCATATGACTTTATTCAATATCATAAAAGTTTGTCATGTGTTGTTCTGTCTAGTGTTGTGTTGTTCTGTCCACTACATATTGTTTAACAAATCAAACACACCCTTCATGTTTATTATGATTTGAATTGATGTGTGTAAAACTAATCTTGATTAAAATGAGTTTGTTTTTTCAATGACTTTAAATCTAGTGGAAAGAGATAGTCTTCCACAATGTGGCGAATTGTGATCTGAATTATAGTTTATGTGTTTAAATTAGGTGGTCGAACAAGATTAGCTCAAATGGAGAGTATCTATGGAAAACAAAAACATTAGCTTGTTTTAATGTGATTTTTTTTTTTATTTGGACCACTTCTCTCAAATGTACATTTGATAAAATATAATTGATTCAAAATATGAGACATGCACAATCAATATAAAACAATTTTTTTTGTCAAGAATGTAAAACATGGCAATATTATGAGTTTATACAAAGAAAGAAAAAAAGCAATATTATGAATTCTATAAAACTATTTCCCACTGAAATTATATCTCCATTAAACTCTCAAAATGTTATATCGTGCAATCAAGTATGATTTGTGACTTCTTTTTCTTGATGTAACATTTTATATGCAGAGAACAAAATGATGGTTTACTACTCTGTCCTAATTTAGCAAGACATAGTTATTCTAACCTTGTGAGGTAGGTTAGGCAAGGCATGAGATGGAGAACGTGCTTGCATTTTTACACGACCTTGTGGGTTCCACTTTCTGAATTCTCTGACCTCCACTCCTTCTCTTTTTAAATACATGCAAATTAAGGGAATTTACATTTATTAATCCCTTCAATTTTCCATTTATTGACCCTCCATTTCCCCATTTTTATGTATATACAATATTTATTTATTATTTTTATCAATACTTCCATGAAACTACATTACTATAGTCTATAGTCTTTTCTCTAGTTTGTTGATGAGTGCTTGTCACATTATGACATAGCAATATCATAGAATCATAGAATAGAAATAAAAAAAGATGCTTTTTTTTAGCCCTTACATTACCTTTAATCAGTGTTGAGTAACCCTCACAAATCAGCCTTTACAGCATCATACCCAGTTCCCATTTTCTTCCATATTGTCTCATTTCTCTTTTCATAAGCTGTCACCATCTCATTTTACCTCTCCCCACAAACACATCATCATCATAATAATGAACATATTATATAATATAATAATATTTTTATTTTTTTGTGTTAACATGTTAATTTCTCATTAGAAAAGACCGTTATTGAATTCAATCGAAAGACAAGTAAAATTTAATTAAATATATTCATCCAAAATCACTTTTGGGTTCTATCGAATGATTCGTTTTAATGAAAATCATTAATCTCTTGCGTTTGATGGTTTGATTATAATAGTATTAGAATTATACACTTTTTTATTAAAAAATAAAATTTTGAGAAAAACAGAGTCATTGACAGTGAAACAAGTAACACTTTTTTGTCTGCTTCTCTGTAACCTTGTTTTACTCTCAACATTCCTTCAAATTTGTCTTTAACTTTCCACGCTCCTCTTCTCTCTATCTCACAACAGATTCATTCCTATGTGGGGTTGTAATCTCTTTAACACTTTCTCAGATGTCTTGAATTGTACTCTCATCCATTCATGTTAACCTCTGTTTTTTCATTTCTCTGCAAATTCTATATTCTCCTCAGATACCACTTTTTTTGGTCACCCTTTTGAAAAAAAAATGAAGGATTTTCCATCTTGTTTTGGTGAAAATGCAGTTCAGGTAGCAGATTCATCATCATCATCTTCAAGCTCAAGCAAAACTGCTCAAAATCTGGTTATTTGTGTTTACCAGTGTTCAATTAGAGGTAGATCTTGCTTGATTACTATTACATGGAGTAAGAGTTTGATGGGTCAAGGCTTTAGTGTTGGGATTGATGATGCTTCAAATCAGTGTTTATGTAAAGTTGATATAAAACCTTGGGTGTTTTCTAAGAGAAAGGGTTGTAAGAGTTTAGAAGCTTATAGTTGTAAGATTGATGTGTATTGGGATCTTTCTTCAGCTAGATTTGGTGTTGGACCTGAACCATTGGAGGGTTTTTTTGTAGGAGTAGTTGTTGATAAACAAATGGTTCTTCTTCTTGGTGATTTAAGGAAAGAGGCTTTTAAGAAATCTAATGCAGTTCCTTTACCTTTGAATGCTGTTTTTGTTGCTAAGAAAGAACATGTTTTTGGTAAGAAGTTTTTTGGTAACAAGGTTGTTTTTTGTGACAATGGTAAAATTCATGATCTTGTCATTGAGTGTGATACTTCTGTTGCAAGTGATCCTTGTCTTATAGTTCGGATCGATAGCAAAACTGTGATGCAGGTGAAGAGGTTGAAGTGGAAGTTTAGAGGGAATCATACTATACTTGTGGATGGTCTTGAAGTTGAAGTTTATTGGGATGTTTATAATTGGCTTTTTGGTACATCATTTGGAAATGCTGTTTTCATGTTTAGAACATGTTTCTCTCAAGATAAAATTTGGGATGCTCAACCTGTTTCTGATGCAAATGTTTTGCAGTGGTCTTTCTCTCAGAGGTTTTCTGAGACCAAATTGCAGCAACAAGGTGTTGGTTTCTCACATGTTTTGTATGCTTGGAAGAATGAATAGAGTTGTGGAATTCCGGCGTCATCCAATTGAGTACTAACAGAATTGTTAATGAGTTGTGAAGCTGTGATTGAAGAATTACACTTGATTAAAGATGAGAACTTTTGTTTGTACTGTTTCATCCTTTATATTCATACCCTTAATTTATCTGTGCATTTGAATAGATCTTGGAATTTTTCTCCCCCAATTTGATGTATATTTATCTTCAAGTGTTAATTTTATGATTCATGCTACAAAAACTAGATGGTCAATTGTTTATGATCTGTGTTGTTCAAGTGCTGCTGCTTCATATTGTCATATATTTTAATCTTTTTGCATTGAAAATACAACTTATCAAATATTAATGTTAGTAATGTCCAATAAGGTAGAAGATAGTCAAGAAACATTAAAAAAAGTCTGAATCAAAATAATAATCACAATGCAGCTGAGATTAAAGAGAAAGGATGTGAGAGAGAGAAAGAGAACAATGAATTACAATGAATATCACACTTTGCTTTCCTTCTTATTTTAAAATTTATTTACAGTTTTTTCTCTGTTTTAGGGACCTAAAATAGTGAAACTATCATCAGGGTGAGGGATCAATATTCATTCAATATACTTGTTTTGTGTGCCTGCATGGGGCATGGATATGATGATTCCTTCCCTTAATGAAATCACCTGTGATTCCTTGGTATGTGATTCTGGCCGGTTATCTTCCTTAAGATAAGGTTTAATTGAAAGGCACTGTTAGTGTAAAATTTACATATGCATTCAATCACATCATACCACGCACATAATTGCGAGATAGTTTGAGAACTTGGCAAAGTGGCGGCATAATGAAGAGATGTGATTAGATGCATGCATAAATAAAAATTGGGTCATGTTAACTTGTGCTCTTAGCCCTTAGGGCACATGTTAAACATTAAATTCTTGACACTAATGATAAGTATTAATTGAAAAAATTAATCTTAAATTTTTTAAGTAATAAATTAATACAATTTTCGATTCAAAATTTCTATTAATAGAATCTTTAACATGTGCCCTTAGGGCACAAGTTAACATTTTCCATAAAAATTTATTGGAAAAAGCATAACAATTAAATTCTTATGCAATGTTTGGATTGGCGTTTAATTGAGAAATATCGCGTCCCAATGCACTTCTAACGTTAGAGTTTAAAAGCTAAAAGTAGCTTCCGGATTGCCGCGCGTCTAGAGAAAAGAAAATGCAGTAACAAACACATACTTAATTATATTAGGTGCGATATTAGGTGCTAAGAGGTGCAATATCATTTGGCTACCATATGAATTATGATGAGTGACATGGCTTTTGATGTCTTCGCCAAATCTTTGTTCTAACTAAACTGATAAGATGGTGTCGTCTATTTATGATATCTGGTTCATGACTCCTTCATATAATGCCCTGCTGCTCTATTTTATTACTACTTGCAGATCTTTTATTTTCTTTAACAACCAAATCTAATAATTTATGTCTTTAAATCTTGCAGCTTTTCTGTTTAATGATTTTTTCATACAAATCATGCCACATGTATAAGCAATGATTGTTGCTGACAATGGTCATTTCTTGTAAGATGTACAGCTGCAAATTCAGATAGCAATCGCATATGTAAGAGTTAAGAAACCTTGGATTGTTCAAACACAGCATCAAATTGTACTGCTGCCATTAAGTTACGGGTCTTGCTGACCGGTGCATCAGGGATATTGATTAAGAAATCCATAAATAGAAGTTTTGTCTTAAAAATATAAGCTTACATTTGACAAAGTAGTTAATTATTACTTTTTATTAAGAACTTACTTGTTTTAATTGTTTAACCAATGCTCCAGAGGCATTGATTAGCATTCTCCTTTAGTAATGTTGGATCATCCTTTTCATAGCTTTTGTGTAACTAAATAATAGCATTGTGAGGTAGCAATATGTTATAGTATCTGCTGTCGGTACAGATATTTAAGTTTCTAACATGAAGAGTACTATTATAATCAAATGAGGTAGCAATATGTTAAGAGATCAATTCAAATATTCTAAAGAGTGCTAGAGACACTCTTTTAAATATTTTCTCTAACACTCATTCTCTTATTAAGTTAAATCAATGTGGATCTTACATTTTGGAAATTGATCCCACATAAAGCAGTAAGATATATATGGATTAAATCTAAAAGAATGAGTGTTATGAGAAGTGTTTGAAAGAGAGTGTTCATAGCACTTATCAAAACATTATTGTAATTGCTAAAAGTGGGAAGAAGATTTTTCATGAATTCTTGGTTTTGGCATTATTATTTATTTTTGTATAAAAGGTAAGAAGGAATATGTGTGTAAAAAATGTGTTGGCATAAATGTGTGCCTGTTCCCAATTCTTAGTATATCATGATATCCATGCATGCCCCCTTCTCTATACTTTTTAATACATCTCTCTCTTAGTGAACTTGACAAATCATATTTGTGGACTTTGGAGACTCTGTCAAGTCAAAGTTAATATGATATATATAATGGTACATCCTTTATGCTCTTGGAGTTTTGTTTATCACTTTGTCTTCCTGGATTTGCTTTGCTTTTAAAGTTGTCAAGTGTGTCCAATATATGAGCTGTAAACAATCATGCATGCCTCTGTTAATACTTGGGGTGAAATCTTCACATCTGTATTATTGAGTTTACTTTGTTAATCTCTTATGTGTACATGCATTATTGTTACCTTTGTGATTGTTTGATCCCTAAATCAGGAATAAACTATGGTCCATACCATAGTTTAGTACTGTTGGGCATCCTACGCATAGTTAAATAAGCTATCATTTCATGAAGGCATTGTGCATATGTCATCCGAGTTCCCCATGAAGGTTCTTGTTCCGGAGTGGACTTTTGGCTGGCCCAAACTCAATACCACTCTTTGAGGTTATATAAGTCTTATATTATCACCTATCAAGGTACGACTCATTCTAAACATTTCACTCACTTTGATCATATACTAATTTAGGTGTCCGAGTGATTATAAGTACACTTCTGACATCAAGAATCATCTCCGACATCTATTATGAAATAATGCCACCATGCAGGGAACAGTCTTCCTTCGGATACACCATCACCGTGAAATCCTCTATCTTTCTTAAAATACATATGAGTTCTGATCAAAGTAGTTTCCAAATTTAAAGCAAGTTCAAATGTTAGGTAAATTAGCCACTCACATGGCAGTTTGGCCATGATATTGTTTGCTCTGTGATCTGCTGACAACACTCAGTTACGTGTTTTTCACCCTCTTAGAATTTAAACTAGGTTGATGAAGCTTTGTAAAAGTTGAAGTCGTAGATCGAAGCTTGAATTCGGCACTGTGTCGTGTTTCTCAAGGTTTTTTTTATTGTAATAATCATTAGTCTGTCGTTGATTCCACTGCTCCACACACTTTCCTACAAGTGACATTAGTTTGGTTCGACTTGACGGAAGAGCAAGAACAAATCCAAATGTAATAGATACAATCATACTCGTATCAGGAGCAACCAACTCCACAGCAATCACGAAAAAATGAAAATGGTCTTCATCAGAAACATTGTACGGGGAATAAGTATCAGAAGCAACCATCGCTCATCTAAATTAAACGATCATACAGTCGTCTATCAGACTATCACTTATCACGACATCATACACAGATGATAGGAAAAAAATACCATTACTAGTGAACTTCCAAGCCAAACAATCATCTCAATTATTCAGGTGAGGCACATTACAAACTCAACAGGAGTAAGTAAGTGAGCAGTATCTCTCAGCATCCAATTACCAAAATGATCAATATAATTGGACACACTTTTAATCATTTCAAGGAAATAAGAGTCATTAATTTCCTAAATTTTGTAGCTTTATCAAAAAATTACAGACTTACAAAATTCGTCGCCTACCAATGTGCCACTATTGTGGGACAAACGGAATATATTTAATTAATTTATTAGGTTGAATAAAAAGATTATTATACTTTGATTAAGCTTATGAGATGTACTGTACTGTAGTCAGAGGCCGTAATCACCGGGTAAATAAAGGCCATGTTCAGTTCCTTTCCCGGAAACACACCATTCAATCACCATGCATGTCGCTAGTTTCACATGTACAACTTTAACGTAACCAAAAAGTAAAAACATGTACAACTTTAACATCAAGGTCAAAAAAATATGGTGACTTGATTAGAGGATATTTTTTTAGGGGAAATGAAACATCTTATATTCTTTATTTTTTTTTTGGTTTTAGATGAAGTGGTAAACCCTCAAAATAAAACTTACACACAACTGTGAGGTCTCGGGTTCGAACCCGGGTCACGACGTCCGACCTTACAATTTTGACATTTGTCAGTTGGACTAGAACTTCTAGACGAAACATCTTATATTCTAATCTTTGTCTTTATATATAAGTAAAAAATTATGATCAAAATAGATTATAATGTGGTACATACAAAATTTGTGACACTTATTTGAACGGAGGGAGTAACATATCACCCTTCTTTTTCCTTTATATTCGGCCTCACCTTCCAATCAGGAGTGATTCATGGTTGGAAAATAAGAATAGTGAAAAGACATGCACAAGTCCTAACTAAACTAACATAAATGCTGAAATTATTAAGTCTGACGTCGTCATTGGAGTTTGAACTCTGACTCCTCCATTTATGTGTGTGTTATATTCAATTATTATTGTCATTTCGTCTATCTACAAAAAAAAATAATAGTGAAAATCACAGTTTTATCGATAAGCCAAAATAAATAAACAACTAAATAGTGGGAAAATTCAATCTTAAACAAAATCAAATACCTATTGTTTTAATCTTCCAAGAAAAGCCGGAAGTCCTAAGTATTTCTATTGAGTTGCAATGGCCTTAAAGGGAATTCATTTTTGAAAATCAATTTTTCATTGTTGGGACATTTATGGTTAAAGAGGTCCCAAACTTGTCAAAATTAGCAAGTTGGCTAGAAACATCGTGGTAGAGAGCATTGCTTCATAAGAATATCATCTGAAAAAACATCATATTGAATGGAATCAACATCACATTGAATGGTTTTGCATAAAATAAGAATATCATATGAAAAAACAAGTTAGACAAATTTGGAGCCCCGTAGCTATCTGAATACCATGAAGAGAGCTTTGCTTCATAAATCATAACTCAAGTGAGCATATCTGAAAACACCTCAACACACAAAAATAAGAGGATACATGAATATTGGATTTCTTTGTCTCATTCCTCTTTGATGTGAAAATGATTAATAAGGATCACCATTCAAAAAAACCTAAGAAAGAGCCGGGTATAATCAAAGAGATCCATCCAATGATTTGAAAAAAGAATCATAATAGTTAACACTTTGAAATTTTTCAGTAATTAAGGTTAATTTCAAACGATTCACTTTAGCTTTTATAACAAATTTGAGTTATGAAGCTTTTTCTCTGAGATAAGACAAATATTTTTATTAAATATCACTTTCTACTATTTTAAACCATTTTAAATAAAATATTATATATGGAGTAGAGATGTTATAGTTTATAGAGAAATAGTAGGGAAACCTTCGCTAATTCCTTATGGATGACAAAACCAACCATGCAAAATACAACATCCATAGACCAAGTGACACAACATTGCAAATGGAATAAAAACATGTTGATTGTTAGAATACGTTTTCTTATGTTTGGCAACTTTGCATGAAGCGACTTTGAGGGTTGCATGTCCAACAGTTAAAACCCTGATCCCCAATCTCATAAGCAGGGAAACCGAAGTCAAGTCCACACATGCATGTTTCCCTCCTACCCCACTCGTATACCATAACACCTTCTTGCCTAAGTGTCGATCTTCCTTCTTATGGGTCGATCAAGAAGTTCATTGGTGTCTTCTTTTTCACAGATACTCATGTCCGCCTAAATATATCAAAGAGGACATCTCTAACAAAGTCACACTTGTATTTGAAGTCGGGAAGCTTCTTATAACGAATTGTGTGCTCCCCAAAGGTATACAGGAGTGCCTTACGGAATACAAGGTATATCTCATCAATAGAGAGTAAGAGAATCTTGACGCGATGCAAGAGGATAGTATGATACTCAATTGGTGGCATATGTTGACATGACCCATCAACATGGATCATTAGAAAAAAATCTTGAGCATGTGTTGCATGCAAACTCCAAAAAACAATTTTATGTCTTGTAGCCATGCCAAACTTCATTTCTACATCCTAAACACTTTTACTTAAAAGGGAACTCGCTAAAACATGTTGTGTTTTAGGAGAGACATTGTCCTTGCTAGTAAAACTGCTAAAGTTAAAATATGACATCGTACCACGAAGACCATCAAAAACACGGTCGAAATCAGAGTCATACCACTCATCTTGGTATCTCTCAATATATGATCTTGCAACATCCAAAATTGGGAAATGGAAGGCACAAAAGTGTGCACGGAAGCCTCTATTGCCGAGTATAAACCCAACCCTCCAACTCTAAAAGGTAAAGAAGCCACCTTCTGTTGAAGGTCCCCAAAGAAGGGACTTCCAACAACCACAATGTCTTCAACTGCCCGTCACAAGTCTTTATCAAATAACATAGTCGGCTCTCCCATGTGAATCGGTTGGCACGTCCTTAGACTAGAAAAACAGTTAGGCGATACTCATGTATGATTGAAGTGGAAGAAGTTCACTCTTTGGACCCCTTAGTTGTGAAAAGAAAATGCATTAACTCAACAGCTCTAGAAGTTCTCTTCCTAACCATCCCTTTGATAAAACATCTATCTAAATTTACATCCCTTCCAAATAATTTCACTATTTCAGTTCAAACACCGACTTTCCAATGTTTGAAGGAATCAACCCTCACCTTACTTATTATTATCGGGAAAAAGATATCGATCTTATGAGAGTACAAACTCCTAAAGTATTAAATACTGTGTAAAAACTTAAAATAGTAGTCATTACTTAAAAAAAACAAGAGTATTGACTACTAACTAAATCCTAAGGATACATGCCCCCTTGGTATAATTTTGTCAAAAAGATATATACATGTCCCTTTTCTTAAAGTGGGTCCAGGAGAGGTAAATGAATAGCTGGCGTGTGATCATATTGATAGTTTAGTGGAGGATAATTGTCTAATAATAAAATTCCAGGTGGCTTACAGCTGGATAATAATACCAGTCCAAAATTACAATACAACCCATCGTTTTAACATTTCATTTATGACTATGATACCTCACATGTGCACCGCTACGCCTAATATAATCGCTGTCCTCTCTTTCAAACCCATCCTATTCCAGCTCAAACCTCAACAAAATCCTAAAACAGAATTTCAATTATTTTTCTCACGTTATTTTTTCATACATACATAGTACTATAATAATGAATAAAATTACGTAATCTTTTTATAGAAGTAGAAAAAGTATACAAAGAAATTACGTAATAAACATATAAAAGGTAAAAATTTCAATGGAGTTTTAACCCTTTCCAACGGTCACTGACCATATACGACAAATAGTTACTGTAAAATGATGTTGTACCTTCGTACTTATACTTACTGTGGCCATTCACATTCACGTTCAGATTCACTCGTGTTGTGACGGTAATTTGACACCAAAGTAACATAAAATAAGAGACAAGAAGAGTAAGAACTAAAGAAGAAAGAAAATAAGAAGATTCAGTTTTGCTTCTCTAATAAGCTGTAACTGCATAATGAGAAATTCAACTGATTCTGTCTCCATTGACATTGATTTGATACCTTTAGGAGGAAAGGTAATCAAACTTTTTAACTTAGAAAAAATTATTCAGCTCAATAATGTTGTTTGACTAATAATCATTTATGTTTTTTTTGGAGGTTTGCAGGAATGTATAGTGAAAACAAGCAAAGGTTCTGTTTCTGTGCTTATTTGTGGAGATCAAGATAAACCTGCTTTGATAACTTACCCAGATGTGGCTCTTAATTGTAATTATTCATATTATTTTGCTTTTTATGTCTATTCAATATGTTGAATCAAATTGGCTATGGTTTTTGAAATTTGGACAACTGTTTTTTTTTTGCAGATGTGTCTTGTTTTCAGGGTTTGTTGTTCTGTCCAGAAGCAGCTTCTTTGATGCTTCATAATTTCTGCATTTATCACATTGATGCTCCTGGGCATGAGGTCGGTGTCGCCATTCTTCCTAGTATTATCTTTAGTTTAGCTACTAGGCATTTATCTAATGGAAGAGCTTCAATTGAATGAACTTTTTTTGAGTTTACACCATGAAAAGGATTGAGGCCCAGATAAACAATTTAATGCTTATCATATAAGGCCTTTGTGTATAAGCTATTTCTATAACAAAAGATAAAATAAAGTCAAATTGTTTTCGTATAAGTTATAAATTGTTTTTGTAAACAATCCTAGTGAGCTTATGAAAATAAGTTGAAAACAGGTTATGGACATGTCATGAACTGTTGATGTCAGTAAATAAGCTCAAATAAGTCAGTCCTAGCATACCCTAAATTGAAGTGATACATATCTGATGTCTATGCATACAGAGCCTTTAGGCTTTAGTAGCCGCTTTTCTTTCTATAGAGGGTTGAGGAATTTGAACTTCCGTAAAGAATAAAGAAATAGATAACATATGATACACATATTTAAGTTCATGAGCACTCTCCAATCTTGTAGTATAATAAACTCTTTTCTCATTTGTTTAAGAGATATTGCAGTTAGGAGCTGATGTGATTTCTTCAGATGAACCACTGCTTTGTGTGGATGACCTAGCTGATCAGGTTGCAGAAGTCCTTGATTATTTCGGGTACGTATAGCATTTTCCACCGATGCTACATATAGTAACAAGTAAATAGATTGTTTGTGCTTTTTTGGATAAATTGAACTAAGGAAACTGAGTACATAATATCTCTTACTAAATTGAATATATATTTTTAGATTCATGAAATAGACCTCTTTTGATGTTCTTACTTTGATTAGGATCTTGACCTTCATACAAAAATGTCTTAAATCAGGTTAAGAGAGGTTATGTGCTTGGGAGTAACAGCTGGTGCTTACATCCTCACACTATTTGCTGTAAGTTAGCAACTGTGAGCTATAATTTTATCAGTTACAACAATCTAGTATAGTAAACCATCATGTTAATTTTTCATTATTTGACAGATGAAATACAAAGAACGAGTGCTTGGATTGATTCTTGTTTCACCAATTTGTAAAGGACCTTCATGGACTGAATGGATTTACAACAAGGTTTCCTCTCCACTTTCATGTTTTTATCATATGTTTATCTATTGAAGTACCAACAACTAGATTAAGGAAAATAATAATGCGTAATCTCACACGGATGCAAACCTATTTATCGTGTGTTTGGAAATCATTGTTTCCACGCACCATGAGTAGAGCTCGAAGCTACACTGTTTAGTTTACCGCACAAACACACTTTTAGTATACATCAAAGCAATCTGAAAAGAATAAGAAGAATATTCATCCTCTTGAAGCAGAATGTTTACAGGTTTTCTACATTCATGCAGGTCTTGATGAACTTGTTGTATTTCTATGGTATGTGCGGTTTACTGAAGGAATGCCTCTTGCAGCGTTACTTCAGTAAGGTATTCTTCTCATTCTTCATCAGGCATTATGTAGATAGAATCATTTTTGGAGGTGACATTACTTCTCTTCAACTTTGAATAGGAGCTTAGATGCAGTATCCAGGGAGCAGAATCAGATGTAATACAAACTTGCCGAAGAGTATGTATAACTATATTTTGGTAACAACTAATAGATATAGACATATAGTGTACAATTATGGCTAATGGATCCTCTTTTCTGATCTATAATTACAGCTTCTGGATGAAAGGCAAAGTTTGAATGTCATGCGTTTTCTTCAAGCAGTTAATGCGTAAGTTATGATATTTTCAAGAAATTTCTCATTGTTTTTGTTTTGTTTTCTCGTCTCCTCTACTCCTCCCTCAAGCTTTGAAAATTCATCTGAGCCATTTCACACAACAACGATGTAACTGCCTAGAACCTGCTCTTATTGATGATAACCTAAATATTCTCAAGAGATTTGATGTATTTTGTTTTTGTAAAGGCAAAATCGACTTAAATTAAAGAAAATTTAGCACCAAACTAGCTTAAAGCACCTACACAATAAGAGATCAAAGCTAGCACCCGATCATCACTGCCAAACAAATTCAATAACCTGTCAAAGCTCCCAAGCTATGTTCACAGCATCCCTCTTTATTATACGGCACCAATATCTGCAGAATTTTGCAGGAAAAGAGGCTACGAATTTAACGTCATGTCACCTTTCTAAACAACTCCAAAGAACAACAAATTTGACTGAAACCTTCCAAACCAAACTTTAATATATAACTAGCATAACCAGGCCGGAGTCAAGCTCACAAATACACTCCGATCAGCCACCAAATCTTAAGATGAGGTATTCCAACTTGAGGAAAATTCCCACCTTCAATGATGGCATAGAAAACCTATGATGCATCCTTGCACACTCTAGTGCAATATCAACCGAATTCTACACCAAAACTATTGCATGCTACAGCTGCAACAGACTTGGCTTCTCGAGAAATATCCATTACAATTGCATCTTTTTAGATTGCAAGCAACAAAGTTCCATACACAGTCAACAGTCAACACACCAGATATGTCATCCTCAAAATCAAGATTTAATGCATAGAAAGAATTCAAACTTCGGCAAATTCTGTCTCACAACATACCTCTGTATAAATGTTTCATCCTCCCTCTCTTATTCCTCACTAATACACTGTGCCAATATATGACAGTACTTAAACAAATGCCACCCCTCCTGGATCTCATCTTTTACAACCCAAACAGACCTGTGGATCTGTCGTCCATTGTTAAATTGAGTACTTAAAAGTTAAAACCGGTCACTTTTGCTCTCAACCAATTCCTCGAAGTTAATTTAATCTATTCCAAAATTGTAGAAATCATAATGTTTTTAGCTTGAAAAACACCTTGAGAAATCACAATGGTTTATCATTTGATGTTAACTTACATACTTTTCTGTCTTGTTTTAAATAAAAAAATCTACACTTGGAGATAATCTTGAAATAGTTACTATTGCACATAGATGATTTTTATTATATGGGTGAACCAAACTTTAGCTTGTGGCTGGACTTGTTGGATTTTGGGTGTGGACTAATATGCATGAAATGTAAAACGATATCGAATGGATAATGCCAAGTAGGATAATTACTTTCAAATGCTGGAAAATTAAAACTGTAGCAACTTACCAATTTATCCTATGATTCATTGCCTAAATGTTTAACTGCTTGCAGAAGACACGACCTAAGTGATGGACTAAAGAACTTGCAATGCAAGACACTAATATTTGCAGGAGATAGTAGTCCATTTCATGCTGAATCTATCTACATGAGTGAAAAAATAGACAGCAAAATCTGTGCACTTGTCGAGGTATGTAGTATTATAGTCCATGTCCATTAAAAATAAAACTCCATAAGATACTCAAATAGCATATAACATGATTGTTTTACGACACTTACTTGGTCAGGTTCAAGCTTGTGGCTCACTAGTAACAGAAGAGCATCCAATTTCCATGATTGTACCAATTGAGCGCTTCTTAATGGGGTTTGGCTTCCACAGACAACCACATTTTGCTTCCTCATCAAGCAATGGTTCAACCAGTCCAGCAAGCCCCTCCCGTCATGCAATCGTGGCACCAGAACTCCTCTCCCAAGAGAGTTTAGGAATTAAGCTAAAGCCTATCAGAACCCGTGTTCGTGTTGAAACCTAACCAAGCCCTTGATGACACAGCTTCATTTCAGCATGGAGTAAGACTAAGCTTTCTACCACTGCACATAAATATATATAGCAATTGTTGAATTGTACACATCAATAGTGTAGGTTATATATTCTTTGATAACATTTCTTGACTAATGATTGTTATTCCTGCCAATGTAAAAAAAGAGTAGAAGTCCCGTATGTGACTATAGGATTATTTTTTTGAGAATATGGTTTATGAGATAGATATCTCAACCATATTCTTAAGCACTATTCATTTCTGTTGTTAATTATATTATTTGTGAAGTGAACATATTCATTCATTATTAATATTACTAGACCATCGACCCGTGCGTTATATTTGACGGTAATCGGTAACAAAATAGTTCAGATGAATGTCATGATTGTCATATAATATTTCATAATATTAAGAAGCATATAGACGTTTGTAAGAGAAAGTGTGGAGGGAAAAATTAGGTTAAAATCAGGTTAAGTACAACGAGACGGGTTAACATTCATAAGTAAGAGATTATGTTAAGTATAGCGAGACAGGTTAACGGTTATTACTTTCCAAAAAAATAGCATATAATTAGGAACATAATTTTATTTTACTTTAGATAAACATTAAATGTAAAAGTGTGAAGGAAAAAATTATGTTAAAATTAGGTTAATTATAGCGGGACAGGTTAACATTTATAAGTAAGATTATTAAACTTGATCATTCTTTATGCTGATGGGAGTGAAATCACTGCATCATCAACAAGTGCATTTGGGTAGCTTGTTCTGTTTTACACTAATCATTAAACATTTTATTCAAATCAATAAGAAAACAATTTAAATACACTATCACATTTGTGCTTCAATTTAAATACATGAATTTATGGAGAGGGTTTCAATTTAAATACATGAATTTATGGAGAGGGTATATAAAAGCAATCTACGACAACAACTAAGTGTATGTTTAGATTGACGGCTACTTAGCAAGGATCAGTGTGACACTGAATTTTAGCAAAAGCTACACTATAATAGCTTCAAGAAAATCTGGTGTCATTGGAATTTCGTCAAATTTACTATCTAATCGTCAATCCAAACATCAGCCAAAACTAATAAAAAAGAAACATTAAAATTACAAACCACCAAATTTAACCTAAACTTTATTCACCCTTAAATCAACATCCCTCTCGAAAATTGAATTGTAATCAATAGCATTATATCGGAACATATCGTTTCAAAGCTTGCTTCCCGGCAACAGCCACAGACGCCGCAATCCCACCAACAGCACCAGCAATAGCAGCCGATCTTGGACCGGCTGCAGCCTTATAAATAGCTCCGGTACCGAGTCCAGCAACAGCACTATTAACCAAATCATCAGTATCCCTAAAGTAGGTCATCCCACTCTCCAATCCAGCAAAGATCAACCCCAACACACCAAGCGAGTTTCCAAGTCTCCGACCACCCTGACCACCGGAGTTAAGAACACGGTTAACCCGAAGCTTAACAGATTCACCTGACTCTGCATCCCTTAGGCCTTGAACAGTTCCTCTGGCTCCGCCAATGATCGCGCCGGAGAGATAACCGGTGCCAGTGTAGTATTGAAGATTTTCTCCCCATGAACGGTGCTTTCTGAAAATATCTTCCGGGAAGAGATGTTCCGGTGAGGTGGGGAGGTTGTAGAGTTTGTCAATGGGGACGTTGTTGAGGTGTTGGTAGGGATGGTAGAGACGTGTGTTTTGGTTTGTTGAAGAATCAGCCATCGCCGTCAAAAACGATGGTTTCAGAAACTGCAGAGAAAAGAATGTTGTGTGTTTGTTTCCATGTAGGGTTTTAATAATGATCAAGGGTTTTAAACTATTTTGACCAAATTTATATTGACTTGATCAACAAGTTTTTGTCTCATATAAATTAGGTAGGATTTATATAAATTTTAATCATAGTAAAGAGGAATTTTTTGAAAAACATTGCAAATGGCGAGCAGCATTTGTTTAATTTTTTCTTTTTGATGATTGATTTGGCGAGCATGTCCATATTTATTTATTTATTTATTTTTACGGTTGCTTTTGGCGAACAAGTTTTTTTATAGTTTTCTTTTTCTCGTTTTGTTTTATTTAGTTTTTACCTAATTTCTTTTATATTTTTGGTTGATAGACAAAAATGACAAAAGTTATTAAAAACTCACACATAAATGGAGGAGTTGGGATTTGATCTTCATTCACGGCGTTCAGACTAATAATTTTGGAACTTTTGCTACTTAAGTTAGGATTTGTGAACTTTATTTTTAGAATTTCTACTACTGATGATATATGAAGTAAAGCCACCAATATTTCTTAATTAATCTATGTTAAACTCATAATCTTTCAAATTTTGAGGGTTTAGTGGTCAACTACAACCAAATCATTATTGATTCTATCGTATCAATTTTCTCATATGGTACATACAAATTTTCTTTCGCATATATAATCAAGTAAAATTCGCAACGGGCGCAATGTAAATACTTAACGGATTTTTTTTGTTTGCTTTATTTACTTTTTTAATGATTTTTTTTCATGTGTCGATTGACCGATCATATTCACAAAAATTGTCCTCATGATCGGTTGACCGATCACGCCCTTGCGAATATGACTGATAGACCGATCAATGTTTATGTGTCGATGTACCAGTTATATATGTAGGAATTGTCCTCTCACCGTACTCTTTTACTTGTGTATGTGAGTTTTTAATAGCTCTTGTCATCTTCGTCTATCAACAAAAAATAAAAGAAATTATTAAAAATACAAATAAACAACGAAAAAAAAAAGTAAAAAGGCTATTAGCCAAAAGCAACGGCAAACATAAAATAAAAATAAAAATATATTGCCATGTTCTCCAAAGCAAATATCAAATATAAGAAAAAATATAAAAGAATGTTGCTCGCTCTGCCAAATGATATGAAGAACAAGGGCACTTGCATCATTATTTTTCAATAAGGGGTAGCCCTATCAATTTTTTTCACATGGAGGGCAGAAGGAAAAAAAAATCTAGTAAAAAGTGCTGTATGTAGGTTATAGTGTGGAGCTTTTAGTAGAATGAGATGAGATTAGTTGTGATCTATCCAAAAATAAAAACTTAGAATTGAGATGATGAAACTATTCATGATTAGAATAAAAAAAGCTTATAGTCATTTTAGTTTTTGAATATGTAATGAATAGTTATAATAGTCTTTCAATATATAAAAAAATTTAAAATAGTTATGCAATTTGTTAGTCAAAATAGTCTTTCATGTTAAAACTCTTTGTTATTATTGTCATATTAGTCCTTCAATATACTTATTTATTGTCATATCAGTCCTTATAAGTACTTACTTATTGTCATTTTAGTCTTTATATGAAAAAAGTTATTGTGAGCATTGAGAGATTATTTTAGCGCCAAAGATTATTTTGATTAACAAAGTACACAGGGACTATGTTGAAATTTTGATACATTGATGGACTATTATGATTACTCATTACACATTCATACTATTATCCTCAATACAAAATTACCAAAAACCCGAGCAAGTCACAAACCCTCATCTTTCCAACTATTAAGCGAACGTGAACTGCCTTTGGTTTTTCTCGATTGAATTTTTTCTCTCCTCTTGTCTTTGTGCATCGTGTTGTCCTATCCTCTCTAACAATTTTATGTGTTTATCTTCGATTCTCTCAAACTGGATTGCCCCTCAAAAAATGGAATTTACTTTTTGTATGATAGGCTGTTTCGCCTTATCATGACTTTATAGCAACAATTGAGATATCCTATTCCAAAAATGGAATTTACTAAACTTATCATGACACGCTCTGATACCAAGCACACGTTAAATTGAGAAGCAAAATGGAAGCTAAGTTTGTAGTAGATAGCATATATAATAGTCTATTATTGATTATTTCAAGTCAACCAAAAAAAGTAGGGTTGAATATGTTTTTGGTCCCTATAAATATACTAACTTCTTTAAATTTTAGTCCCTCTAAAATTTTCCTTCAACTTTTAGTCCCTATAAAATTTTCTATCTTCACTTTTGGTCTCTCTTTTAAAGTAAACTCATATGTAGAATTCATATTTTTGCATAAAAAATTTCATAAAATTCATAATATTATAAGAATCTTTCAAAAAAAAAATAGATTTTTTTAACAAATTCATATTTAATTTGTGTTTTGTTAAAAAATTCTAATTTTTTTTTGGGAAATTTTTTTAGAATATTTTACACATTTATGCACATTTTCATTAAAAAAATTCAAAAATTAAATTAAAAGTAGGGACCAAAAGTAGTGATTGAAAATTTTATAGGGACTAAAAGTTGAAGGAAAATTTTAGAGAAACTAAAACGAAAAGTTGATATATTTATAGAGACCAAAAACATATTTAAACATTACATTAAGGTATTTTTAAGTGTGTGTATATTGCATGTGGTTGTTGCTAAAAAAAAATTGCCTGACATATGAAATTGGTTATCATTCGAGATTTATGCTTTTCTTTTTCATCTGCATTATAATCTTGTTTATGTACTAATGAGCCAAATTATTTACAAAGTTAAATTTGTTCTTAAAACAATAAATTTTTTGTTTAAGAAGTTAAATTCGTCCATCTAAATTGATATCGGAAGAATCGAATCTAAAACATTGAGGAGGAGTACACTCCCAATTCCCAAACCAATACCACTTAGACCAACCCAAATGAGTTATTAAAAGAATAATTATTGATCAAACTTTACATATAATCGAACTTTGAATTACCATAATACTTTAACAAAGGCCCTTTTAGGGCATAGTAAAGTTCGGTTTGTACTAACTCACAAAAATGACACCGAAAAAAATCAAACTCAAGACCTTAGGTTTTGATCAATCTCCTTTAGTACATCACAATTGCCACTTATTTACATTCAAATGTTACTAGACTCTAACCCGTGCGATGCACGGGTTTTTTAGAGTTTCATGGATATGTATCAAATTGATTGTATTATTATAAACACTTAATGGAATACAATAGTGTTTTAAAAAACTAAATTGATTCATTAATTAACTATATGATGTATATATTCCATACAAAAAAAATAAAGAATAAAAATGAAATCAAACATATATATTCCCTAACTTGAAATGAGACATATATATTGCTTATAGAAATGCTATAAGTTATCTTAGAATAATGATCAATAACGTATACAATTTGTGAAAAAAATTAGTCATGCATTAAGGTTAACTCATTACCTGTGCATATTCATTTACAAAATGATAATGATAACACTCATATAATCCACATTGGAAGTTATTAACTTTACATTAGGTCTCCAAGAAGTCTAATCTAGAGCACCAATTTTCTGCAATAATTGAAAGAATCATGTGTGGGTTGTGATAGTAGAAATTAATAGGTGGTTAGTGGATTTTGGATAATGTGATAGTGGAAAACGAAAAAGGGATTTAATGGTTTGTTAAAAAGGGCAATTGATATTAGATATCAATTAATGGAAACAAAATTAATCAAGAAAACTGCTAGTGGCTTAGTGGTTAAAATGGTGAAAGGAAGCTATTAGGTCTCATGTTCGAATCCCTGCAAAGGATTTATCATAAAGAATTTTTTTATCTAATAAAAAAAGGTGGGATTAGGGTTAATTAGGGCAACTTGGAGACTATCTAACACTAGACTCTTACCGGGTCCTACAAACAAAATGAAATGGTAGCATACATAAAAAAAGGTGTATTCTCTCCATCAACGATTAGTATTTTCAATCCTTGAGATTGCAACGTACAACTGACCATGCAAGACAGATGGTGAAAGAGATAACTTGGGTATGAAAGCTTTTTCTTTTTTCTCCAATGTTACTTCCAGATATAACCTTTCCTGCAAGTACAAATTTCTCCATTCTGGTTATGATTAACCTTGTTCCATTGCAATTTTGGTGCGTTTGTTTGGTGGTTCCATTTTTCAAACTCAACATCAACCCGATTTGCTCAATTATTTTCACATCTATTGACTGAAAACTAAATTAATAATATATTTGTGTGTTCATCAGATGCAAGATGTTGTATCGAGAAAATATCTACAGTTAATATCATAAATGTTGTATGACATTTGAAAGCTAAACTAAAACTTAAGATTATAGAGATGCATGATTTCTGCTTAAAAAAATAAAAAACTATTTCAACTCCCTCAATATCATAAATGTTGGTGCGCTTGGCATGCTAAAAAATGGGTTGTTATATGTTTTGAAAAATAAACTAAAACATAAGACTATAGAGATGCATGATTTCAGCCATAAATCAATACTATTTCAATTCTCCCTATATCATAAATGTTGGTGCGCCATCCATGCCTAAAAATGGGCTGTTATGAGATTTGAAAGCTAAACTAAAATTCAAGACTATAGAGATGCATGATTTCAGCCATAAATCAAAACAGACTTTCAATTCCCTCTATGTCAAAAATGTTGGTGCGCCAGACATGCCTAAAAATGGGCTGCCAATAATGATCGAGTAAACAGATAACAAGCAAATCAACCTATATACATTTAAGGAAAACTAACCAATAATATCATTTAATTATCCTTTGTCTGCTTTTAATAGCGTTTAATCATATCAAAACAGATATGATTAAATAATTAAATGATATTATTGGCAATTTAATACAGTTGAGATGAAAAGAAAATGAGGTTATGAGATCTACGGCTGAGATGTAGGGAGTGTTTGACTGAGTTGTTTAACATTAATTACTTGTTAGAGAGGGAAAATGAGGATGGATTAGGGCTAACATGCCATCTTAGCAAGTGTAGCTTTTATCAGTTACGAATTCCCTCTATAAATGAAGAGATCGCATAGTTTATTCAGTTTATGGACAAGGCTTGTGAGTTATCCATTTTTCTTCTATTCATTCTTTGACTTATGTTAACGTGTTGTTCTTTTCTTCTCACTTCTTCTATCCTTTTCAGTTTTAAGTGGTATATGTACAATATTTGAGTGGCCATAATAGCCATATTTGAAGATGTAATTCTCGAACGATTTTCTACAGTGCAATGGTAAATTGCAACAGTGAACTATGTTGTTTAATCTTGGAGACGACACAGTTGATAGTTTATCTTGCGCAACTTTGGGCAGTGCAATGAAATGTCTTAAGGAGAGTAGCCTGGTCATGACTCAACCCAGTAATATCTTCAATGGTAATCTTTTCAAGGTATTTTCGAATTCTAAAACAAGAAATAACTAATTATAATAAAACATTACATATTTCATAGGCTAACTGTAGGTTGCCTTTGAAGAAATGCAGGTAATTAACCTAACATAACGTGACATCAACGAAAATCGGCTACGTGTAATCCATTCTCTTTGTCATAAATATGTTTATAACTTACATATTGTTATAAGTACGTTTTGTTATTTGAATATAGGAAATGTTAACATGTGTCCTTATGACACATGTTAAGGAATCCATAGTGGAAATTCTGTCTAGGAAATTGTGTCAATTTATTCTCTTAAAAGTTGAAAATTAATGTTTTGTAATAAATATTTACCATTTATGGAATCTTTAACAGGTGTCCTTAGGAGACATGTTAACATGACCCTTTAAATATTGACACATTTACATTTATGATAATTTATGTTCTCATTTTGTGTGATGCACGCTTCTAAGGTGTGATGCACGATTCTGAGGTGTGTGTTGTAAGATACACCGTTTCAAGTTCTAGAATCAGCTTTTTGTTCTTTTTAATCGCATCCCATTTTGCTCCATTCACATCGAATCTTCAATAGATTGAATGCTACTTTTCGAAGGAAACGACTACTTTTTCTTTGTATGTTTTAATAAATAAAAAATCGTTTTGATTCCTTTTAAGCCGATTTTTTAAGTTAAATTAACTATTTTTGTTCAATTTGGGGATTTAGGTTTTGTATCCATCTTTGCCTTGAAACAAAACGTTCTGCATCATTTTTTCGAGATGGCTTTGAAGTTGATTTATAAGGCAGCTCCGTTATGTTCTTAAAGCTCAAATGTAGAATTTGTAGGTTTTAATTGTTTTCTAACAAAATTCTTTATTTATAACTTCTTATTTCTTGATTTTAGATAGACATTGATTTTGAATTATATACATTGCTATCAATTGTTTATGTACTTGAGATGATTTACATTTTCATTGATGTTTTAGGTTTTAAAATAGTTTTTTTTTATTCTTTGCAGATTTTCCCTTAATTTTCATCTGTTGCAATCGTGTTTCTGTTCAAGATCTCAATTTTGGTTCCTGAAGTTGAAATTACGTCACATCTGTCTCTTTGAAGGTAATCTCGATACTAATCCTTTATATCTTTCATTGTCTGAAAAATATTGTTGTGTCATATATCTTTCACATGGTTTTCAACGCGATTTATCAAGTTGATCTATTGCACACTTTTCATTCTGCGTCACATTTCTTTTTGCAATTTAGGTTTTAATTATTTTCAGGCCAAATTTATCACCATCATAAACGTAACATAATACAATATCTCCTCTCTCTAACTCTCTCTCTCTCTCTCACTCACTCACTAAGCCTCGCCGCCTTCTACCCCTTCAATCCAAAATATTTTGTCGTGATATAATCACTATTTATGGTGGTGAGATCGGCCCTAAGGCCACGTCACCATCAAAACCCATATGGGGTTTTTCTTTCGTCTGAGCTGCCACCGTCTCCAACGGTGGTTACAAGTTTAGATATGCCTTTGTTGGGTACGATGTTTGGTTCATATATGTTTATGTTGCTCATTGATGCTCATTCAAACACTCTTCAATTGATGCTTCTGACGATGGGGTTGTGTTTTAGATATGGGTTTTCCTCGACTTATGTCTTCTTGTAGCATCAACTAGCTTCATACGTGTTGTTGGTGTTAGTTCCTGTCGACAACACTACCACGAGAGTCATGTCTCCTCACCAAAAAATGGCAGTGTTGTTTTCTTCAGTTTCCAGCAATGTTTTTTGGTGGGATATTGGGTAGGTGGAGAGGTTGTTGGGTTTCTAGATTGGGACTCGGATCTGGTTCACATTTGGTGGTCATAGGTCAGAGTTTCCATGTCATAGTGGTGTGTTTCTGCATGGGATCTGCTCTGTTTCAGACCCGGATGGAGGATTTTGGTCAAGGGTGAAGGCCAGTGGATTGTGATTAAGGGTATGGTTTTTAACTAATCTATGGTTGAAGAAGGTTAAAGGGTGCCAAAAGGAGACTTAATTGTTAATGGAGTTTTTTTGTGTGGTGGTGAGGTTTTGGTTGTGGTGATGATGAAGAGAAGTGTGTGGGTTATTTTTGTTTCGAGGGTTTTTTCCTGCTTTTCTTCCTCTATCGCTCATGGTGATCTTAGATATGGGTCCATCTCCGATGACACTAGCTTGTCTCGATTTTGAGTTTTCAATTGACTTGTGGCTTGATTTTAGGTTGTTCTTGTTTTTGGAATGTTTTTTAGTTGAGCCCTTTTTTCGATCTGGTTTTGTTTGCGCTACCGCTCCACCTTTCGACCGCCTTAGGGATTTGTTTCCTGGGATATAGTGTCTAGTTCCAAATTCTTTGGAATGGTTATGGTGTTTTCTCCGGTAAATCGGGAGTTAAGGGGTGTCTGAGTGATTTATTTTTGGAGTTTGGTAGGTCGATCACTTTTGATTTGAGATCGGAAGTCGGTTTCTTGATTCAAGTCTTTGGACTTGTTATGGTGTCTTCTCAGGCGAGCCGGAAGTCAAGTGGTGGTGGAATCAGAAGAAGATTTGGAATAAGTCACTTTTTAGTGTTTAATTGGGCTCGGTTGTCGTGATGAGAAGATGAGGTTATGTTTTCAATGATTTTGATCGGTTGGATGGTCTTTTGAGCGGTTTGCTTAGCAACAGTCAATAGGTCATTGATTTTTGTTTTTGTGGTCATTCACGAGGAAGTGTTGGGGTTACGACTTTGATTTAAGTGTTGGCTTTGGCTTTGGTAATTTGTTTTCTTATTGGTGTTTGGTGGTATCCCTCGGTTAGGTGGTGTTTGTATTTGTGTTTTTATTGGTGCTCCGCTTATATACAACACCTTTTCTTTATAGATTATGTCTACTAATCCTTGTTCGTCTTATGCATGGACTTGATCATGAATAAATTTTGTAGTTAAGAAAAAAAAAACATACATGTAGTTAATTGTAAAAAAAATAAAATAAAAAAATAAAAAAGAGGAAATGCAGAACCTTGGTACAAGTTGCAGCTTTGAGTCACAGGTGGGTCAAAACTCAAAAAAGTAAAAGGAAAACTGGCAGGTAACAATGTACATAGGGCTAGAAATTATTGAGTCCATGTAAGTTGTAACAATAAGAGCATGACATATCTCTTTCTACAACTCATTGCAAGCTGGTTAATACTTGCAACTTACACCACTTACCCCACCCTCTTCCTATTTCCCTCTCATCATTCCTCCCGTACACCAAAAGCTTGTTCTTTTCTTTCCTTTTAGCCATCTTTAACCTTAAATTCAGCCCTCATACATACACACGCACACATGTATAACTTCAATAATATTGTAACCATATATTTTAGAATTTAATTCTTATATAGGGTTAGTATAAAGATATTCTACAATGTCAACAAATCGTAATTATCAGATTATTAAAAATGTTTGACTTTAATCATAACTATTTTTGTTTTATAAATTGATTATGATTTGGTAAGAGTATAAAACTTTGTTTATCAATTATATATGTTGTTGAAAAACATTTAAGGTTCTCATTCATCTTTTCTAAAACTTATTTCTATTCTAGCTAGTATAGTAATTCACGTATACTCTATACTCTCTATTAGGTTTTTTTTTCTCTTTTCTGTGCATTGAATTTAACTTGTCTTTAATATGAGAGTAGAGTTTTTTTGTACCAACAAAGACCGATAGATATCACTCTTTATTCATATGTAATCTCGTTTTAATATGAGAGGATAATTTTCCCCAATATACTCTATAGGTAGGTGCAAATCTTATTGAACGAAAATGAAATTAAAAGAGCAAAATAAACAAGTTAACGAAAAAATGGTCAAACAAATTTTAAAAAATTGTCTGTTAATAGTGAGATCATAACATTGATGAATTGAAGAGAGTCTAGTCTTAAAAAATGCAAAGGATGAGAAAGTGGAAAGTAAATCCAGAAAGGTGGGGGAAATATTCTTATTGTTGGTGCTGTTAGATCCAAAAAATACATGTAATAGTAGGGCCAACATGTGGAATCAATAAATTGAAATATCATCATCTCTTAAATAGATTAGAGAAGAGAGTCCAATCCATCATTCATTCATCACACATAAACAAAACATATAACTAATGACTAGTAAGAAAGAGAGGAAAAGAGAGAGAGGGGTCTGGGATGAAGTTGTACTATAGCATACTGTATTCCTTTGTACCATGTGAAGATTCCCATCCTTAAAATAAATACTAATTGGTCCCATCCTCTGCATGTTTTCACGTGTCCTGCCATATGGATGCCGTTAATTACACCATCATGACCATCAGCTACTGCATAGGATTCGAATGGCCCAGTGACAACCTAAATTATTTATTTCTCTTTCTCTTATATACTTTTTAATTTTATCAATATAGAAAAACCATAGTCACTCTCTCAAATAATATCAAATTTATTTGATACAATGCTTTAGAAATACAGTAGATAAAACTCATTTAAGTTTACTTGACCGTGTTGGTTTAAGACTTTGAAGTATGATCCTCTTTCGAATTCGATTTGATTCTATTTAAATGAGTTAATTTATCTTCTTCCGAACAAAAAGAATACAATAAGTTCCTCATAAAATAGTGAGATTTATTTGAATTTTACACAATTAAAGAGTAAACACCAGATAAAATGTCTATAACATTTCTCTCTTTAATCTATCATATATCATTTTCCCATTCCAGTACCTCACTCATCCTCCACGCGCGTCTTGTTCAATCCCCCAATCATATATCATCATAATTCATATATATCATATCACATATAATCATATGATATAATTGAACTAGCTATTTGATTTTGTCAACAAAAAAAAATAGCTAGGAGATATTTCTACTTGTCTCTAGTTTCCCTCCCGCTGAAGTAACTGCATTATTTTCATCATTGAATGCAAACCAGCAACACAATAATCTTTAATTTTACTATTGGGATTTTATCTTCAATTTTAATATTGATAACACTTTTTTTAGGTAAATATTGGTAACACTTGATGATCAAATAAATTAGAAAATAGTATTCTCTAATATTCAAATGATACACACAAAATTATTTTTTTAACCATATGATTTGTGAGAGTGATGAGACTTGTTGAAGTTACCTAAATTTCTTGATCAGAAGGTAATGTAATACTATACGATAAAGATGAGTTTGGATTTTATTTGAAAATGGAAAAAAGAGTGAAATGCAATGAATATGGCCTTTATTTGTAACGTGGTTTGATTGACTTGTTCAAGAAAACCACATTTTATTTGTAACGTGGTTTTTCTGATGCAATTTTATTTCTTCATATACAAAAGAAAACTTGTAGATTATGATTTTCAACTTTTATATTGTTTTTACTTTTTTCCTTGTCAAAAAAGAAAACTTTTATATTGTTTTTTCAACACAAAACACATCTGAGTTATATTTTATACGGTATCAAATATAATATCCTATTTTTTTATTAACACAGATCTGAAATGTATGTTGACACAATTTAGTGACTATATGCGGTCACACGTATCTTAAGCATTTGGTCAAGACTGCATCATTAAAATTTCAGACTCGATTCTTAGATTAAAAGAAATCTGAAATAATAAGTTTTAGTAAAATTTAGACATTCTATTTAAAAATTTAAAAATTTAGATCGTTTGATTTTGATCAAGCGGCCGAAATGCGTGTGACTACACTTAACCCCAATCCAAATAACACACCTAATTAGAATATAATCATGTGTTAAGGGTGGTGAATTCACTTTCTTCTAAAAGGGTGTGGTGGTGGGCTATCTTTTCCCTTCCATACAAGGACAAATTTTTTGATAAACGTGATAGAGAGAGGCAGAGACAAAACAGAGAAATAGATAGAGAGAAGGGTAGAGGGTTTTGTAAAGTTGCTTTGCTTGTATCGCATTTTGCTCATTTAATTTACAGTGAGCAAAGGAATAGAATTGAAGAGTTAGTGTAAAGTTGAGAGCGTATTCTTTAGTCTTTACACACACACAAAACACAAACATGTATGATGGAGTCCCTGACCAATTCCACCAATTCATAACTCCAAGAACTTCTTCATCATCACTTCCTCTTCACTTACCTTTCCCTCTTTCAACACCAAACAATACTTTCCCTCCTTTTGATCCTTATAATCAACAGAACCACCCTTCTCAACATCATCAATTGCCACTCCAAGTTCAACCTAATCTCTTGCACCCTTTACACCCTCACAAAGATGATGAAGATAAGGAACAAAACACTACACCTTCAATGAACAACTTCCAAATTGAAAGAGATCAAAGACAAATACTTCCTCAACTCATTGATCCTTGGACTAATGATGAAGTTCTTGCACTTTTGAAGATCAGATCCAGCATGGAGAGTTGGTTCCCAGATTTCACTTGGGAACATGTCTCAAGGTATACAAATATATCATTGTAATTCTAACATCTCCTTCACTTCATCCATTTAATCAAGTCATTAACAATCATAATAAATTCATACAAATGAATAAATATATGAGCTAGATATTTGTAAATCGTAACTAATGTATATTCTTTCCACGAATTTCTTCTTTTCTTAATACTAGTTTTATTAACATTTGCGTGTGTATTATTAAAAAAAGTATCCATGTGGTGGACAAAGACACACGTGCACCTTCAATTCAGCTCACAAAACACTGACACCACGAGACACACACCTCGAGAGAAATAGGACCAAAAATTGAAGGAACAGAATTTGTCTATTATTACTACGTATTGAATAAGCTTGTGTGTTAGAGTAATTCAATGCTTTTTAATTTTATGGTTAATTGTTTTTTTGGTTTTATATATTTATGGTGTGCACAGGAAGCTAGCTGAGGTTGGTTATAAACGAAGTGCTGAAAAATGCAAGGAAAAATTTGAAGAAGAAAGCAGATTCTTCAACAACATTAATCATAATCAAAATAGTTTTGGTAAGAATTTTAGGTTTGTTACTGAGCTGGAAGAGGTTTATCAAGGTGGTGGGGGTGAAAATAACAATAACCAAGTAGAGGCTGAAAAGGCAAACGAGGTGCAAGACAAAATGGACCCTCATGAAGAGGATTCAAGAATGGATGACGTATTGGTGTCAAAGAAAAGTGAAGAAGAGGTAGTTGAGAAAGGTACTACAAATGATGAGAAGAAGAGGAAAAGATCAGGTGATGATAGATTTGAAGTGTTTAAGGGTTTTTGTGAGAGTGTGGTGAAGAAAATGATGGATCAACAAGAAGAAATGCATAACAAGCTTATTGAAGATATGATTAAAAGAGATGAAGAGAAATTTAGTAGAGAAGAAGCATGGAAGAAACAAGAGATGGAGAAAATGAACAAAGAGCTTGAGTTGATGGCACATGAACAAGCTATTGCTGGTGATAGACAAGCACACATAATTCAATTCTTGAACAAATTCTCAACAAGTGCTAATTCTTCTTCACTAGCTTCAATGTCATCTTCACTTCAAGCTTATTTAGCAACATTAACTTCAAACTCTTCTTCTACATTGCACTCACAAAACCCTAATCCTGAAGTTCTTGAAAAAACTCTTCAACCAATACCTGAAAACCCTAACTCAGCCATTCCTTCTTCTTCTACTACTTTGGTGGCTCAGCCTCGCAAGAACAACCCTATTTCTTCATATAGCCTTATATCTAGCGGCGAGAGAGACGATATTGGTAGAAGATGGCCAAAAGATGAAGTTTTGGCATTGATAAACTTGAGGTGCAACAACAACAATGAAGAAAAGGAAGGAAACAATAACAACAAAGCACCACTTTGGGAGAGAATTTCACAAGGAATGCTGGAGTTAGGATACAAGAGAAGTGCAAAGAGGTGCAAAGAGAAGTGGGAGAATATAAACAAGTACTTCAGAAAAACAAAGGATGCTAATAGGAAAAGGTCACTTGATTCAAGAACTTGTCCATACTTTCATCTATTGAGCAATCTTTATAACCAAGGTAAACTTGTTCTTCAATCTGATCAAAAGCAAGAAAGCAATAACGTGAATGTGCCTGAAGAAAATGTGGTAATTCAAGAGAAAGCAACACCAGATGAAAACCAAGATGGTGGAGGTGAGTCTTCACAAGTGGGGCCTCCAAGCTGGTAATTTCACTATATGCAGCAGGTTCATTATGGAGGTGATAAAACTTTTATGCATGTACCTTCTTTGGATTTTGATGATATCAGTTTTCATTTTCATTGATTTGTAGATTTTCAGTGACATATAATAAGTACAACTTCTTTTTAATATCTTCTGCATCAATTGTTTTTTTATAAACAAATATCAGTTATTAGTATGTTATATTAAGAACAATTGTGTTATTTAAATATAAAAATACAGACATTGTATGCGACATGATATGTGTTTTTTTTTTTTTTTT
>Ga0228710_1001527_pt1 | contig 34918 bp, 22 predicted proteins | sample MedpolnodulmetaG_FD_177995 | JGI IMG/M metagenome (GOLD analysis project Ga0228710, IMG submission 177995) | Root nodule microbial communities from Medicago polymorpha collected in Santa Monica, California, United States - pink nodules | ecosystem: Host-associated > Plants > Roots > Nodule... | reverse complement strand
AACAGCAGCAATACTCTTCTTGTTGTCAAATGTTACCGTTGACAAGTTTCGGAGAAATCAAGGAAAGACATCCAGAAACAGAAGAAACATGTGCTGTTTGTTTGAACAAGCTGAAAATGGAAGATGAAGTTAGAGAATTGATGAACTGTGATCATGTGTTTCATAAGGAATGCATAGATAAGTGGTTGGAACATGGTCATGAGAATGAAAATGATTACCAAACTTGTCCACTTTGTAGAGCTCCTTTGATTAATAGTTTTTGGGTTTCTCCTAGTCAACCTCATTGGGCTGTGGAAAGACTTCTTTATCTATGTGGTGATGATCTTTTGCCTTGTTAATTAATAACTTGTTGTAAGATAGTAGATTAGGGAATTCATTATTTGTTGGATCATAATATATTTCTTATCTCAAAAAGTCCACTTTTGTTGCTTTGTTGTGTGCTAGATGCAACGAAAATTGTACGTACAATTTATGAACTATCATTATGGGCATATATTTCTCACATTGCAGTGGTCGACTGCTACAAACTCTCTAACACACATAATTAAATAGAGTCTCTTTTGTTGGTTGAAATTCATATCAATTCCACTAAACATGCATGGGATTCACATAATTTAGTTAGATTCATATGAATTTCAGCCGATGAAAGAGAGTGTATTGAGATGCGTGTGTTAGAAAACGTGTTTTTATCATTATTACCTCTTAATATTTCATTTCTATTTACAATTATCTAGTTATTTTGAACAAAATAATAATAATAATAATAAGGGTCATGCTAACCAGTGCCCCCAGAGCTGGTTAAGCATACTAAAAAAGGAAATTATTACCATAAAAAGAAACTGTTTTTAACTTTTTATAAATTAATTACACAATTTCAATACATTAACTACTATATAATTTCTTTTTTATTATGTTTAACCAGTGCTCCGGGGGCACCGGTTATCATTTCCCTAAGGGTATCTGGATTGTGTTTGATAGATTAGAAATAGTGATGAGAGAGTCAAGGAAGAGAGAAATTGAAGAGAGATGGTGAAATCAGTCTCTTTGACCGTGAAGAGAAATAGGAGAGAGACTAAAAACATGTAGGCCTTGCACAAAATTCTTTTTCCGAAGTTGAGATGAAATAGAAGAGAGTAGTGATATTTTTGTGTGTTCCAATTACAACCCTGTCCAATTCAATTAATCTTGTGTCACTTACTATGTCAGTTTTATTTTATTTTTTCCACTATCAACTTTATTTAATTTGAAAGTGAATTTTTAACAAAGATAGGATAAAATGTGTTTTTGGTATTCGTAACTTTTTCTTGTTGTATACTTAATCATATTAGAATTTTGCCGGTACTTTGGTATTTTGCAAATGTATATGTTGCTACTGATTTTCAAAAAAAATTGTATATATTTCGTTGTTTCTTTTATAAGAAAAATATTATATATATATATTGACCCAAAAAAATTATATATATAAAATTGGACGTAAAGAAAAAATTATGTTTAATTGAAATAAGTAGTTGAGTTAATTAATTATGTGAATATAAAAAGAAAATTAAATTATATAACATAGGGGCATTATAGTACTTTAAAAAATCAATATTTCTCTCTTCTCTATCTCTTCTCTCTTTCTCTTATACCAAGCAACTCATCAAATCTACTTTATTTCTCGCATATTTCTCTCTTCTCAAACTCTCTCTTACCTATTTATCTTTTCACAACTTCTTTTCTAAATCAAACACATCATTAGACCGTTTTCATTTTAGCATCTTCTCTTATCGCAATTAGAAAAGTTAGAATTTAGTAAATTGGAACCGATAAAATGAAATTGAAATGAAATATTTTTGTTTTGTTTTGTTTTTCTTTTTGAGGAAAAAGATCAAGATTGAGAATTGTTGTATTACTTAGATTAACCTGAGGATACATCAAAATGTGAATAAAAAAGTGATTCTCCGTGTTTCTCGGTGGAAAATATCTCTACGAGACTATGAAGTTTGATTGAATTTATTCACCTTAGCTCAACCGGGTGATATGATTTTGTTTGATAGCCTGCACTTCTGAATAAATAAATAACTCATTTCTTGAGCATTAAGAAAAGAACATACATGCACGTAAGATTAGGGGTGGGGATGACTCGATTCGGAATGAAAATTGAACTGAATCGAACTGAATTGTTTGTTATATTTAAAATATTGAATCGAACTGAATTGTTTGCATTTTCAACTGAACCGAACTATTCCAAACCGAATTGAACTATTCTAAACTGAACTGAACTGTTATTATTTGTACCGTTGAAAAAATATATATAAAAAAAAAACCGAATTTTAGTTACAGAACTGAACCGAACTGTTTCAATTCAGTTTCAGAATTGTTAATAATGGTTCAGTTTTTTTTTTGTGGTCTGGTTCAGTTCAGTTCGATTTTTTGGTTTTTTTTGCCCACCCCTATGTAAGATTACTTTACAATTACAGATGCATAAGAAATGAACAAAGAGCATTGTTATTTCTAGTGAAGCCCAGTTTCACGAATGTATCCCGAATCAGCTTGCCACCGTTAGATTTCCTTTCACACAATACATGGTTGGATGGTTGAAATTTAGATATTTTGCTACATCACATGTTTGTATTGTCGTGATGTCATCGTGATAATGTTTTTCGCTTTGTGCAGCATTTTCGAAGAACAAAAGGAAGTATTCTTTACTGGTACTAAGTATTTACTTCAGTTTTGGTACCTTAAAAATACATACATACACGTACTCTTTAAATCGAAATAGCTATAGATTCATCAACGAGACATGTTGTTACTTTGCTCTTTTTGTTAGAATGATTTTTAAATAGATAATTAATTAAATATTTAATTGATATGAATTCAATTCGAGTAAAAGTTTTAGAATAATGAGAATTATATTTGTCCATCTATGATCCCTAATATATCAGATGTACCACATATTACTTTTTTTTACAAGATGTACCACATATTACTTATTTAGTATTATTTTATTTTTCCATCAAGAAAGAGGGGAAAAAAAACGATTTTTTTCCTATATGACGTGAAAAAGTTCTCTATCCCAATACAAGTAAACAATTTTCTTGACAAAAAAAGAAAAGAAAAGAACAATTTTTTCCCTACTTTTGGTTTTGGTGTATAAAACTGCTGAGCAGGAGTACACTGTTGGGATAATCGTAGTGCAAAAATTAGACACCCACCAAATCACCGCTAAACCATGCTTATCAACAAGTTTAAACTAAATCATTTGAAAAAGATTGTTGGCCAAGCTCTCCAACGTATGTTACATTTATGAGTTTTTATTTTCTCTACGTCATCTCCAATAATGAATTAACCTCTCATTTAATATTTATTTATGAGTTTTTTATTCCTCTGTAGTAGTAGTAATATTTATTTGTTGACATTAGATGTAATTCCCATCGTAGAGAACCATTTCACACATATTAATATATAATTTTGATCGTTAATATTTTTAATTTGTAACGTAAATATAAAAAAAAAATTAGGAAATAAAAATTTAATATTTTGAAAATAGTTATTGAGATAAAATGAACAACATCTTAATTCCATGTTAACATTTGTATTTATATATTAGTTAAAAAATTGTTCAAGATAAGTCATATGAATAATGTACGTTGTAAAAATATGAAGTGTATTTTAAAACGAGGACATTGATTTGTTTTGGCTTATTCAAATCTCAACAGTTAAAACTATTGAATCATAAGGTTAGAGATATTCTAACAAAATTATTTTTTTAGAGGATCACGTGATGATCAACTCAAAGAGAGATCTATGTTTCCGTTTTTTCCCTTTTCTCCTGCCGATGCCAACCTCTTGTTTCATCTTTCCCTCAGTTAGACGTAATTCATACTTAAGATTTTTGTCATTTTTATCTAAGAATAAATTTAACACTCTTGGTGCAATTGTGTGAGAATGTGGCTGCTTTTGGTGCATTTGGCTGGATTAAATCGGTCTAATAAAAACCAGAAACACAGGAACAGTTTTCATTTAATAAAATTTGTTTACATATGAACAAAAATAGGAAAAATATTTGTGCATTAACTCCTACGATTTTTAGTTTCCTTTTTCAATACCCCGTTTCCAAATTTCAGCTAATATTATCTAGCACTCAAATGAAGAAATAAAGAATAGAGAATAGAGAATCAATTACATTTAAGGTGGTGTATTTATCACCATGACTAAAACCGCAATGATTTTGGGGTTTAGCTCCTCTAAATCAATGCTCACGCACTTTGTCACTGTCACAACACCATCACTTTCTCCATCTCTTTCTAGGGTTACTTTCTCAGTTTCTCTTACACATGATAAAAAAAATGTTCAAAACCATTGCAATGTTGCTACTCTTACTTCTACTAACCTCTTTCATTGCATTTTCTCAAGAGCTTAATTCTCTTCGCCCCGTTTACCCTCCTCGCGCACCAGCACCATTTCACCCACCGGCAAACGCTCCTCACCACCATCATCACCACCACAATCCCTCACCTCCTTTCCCTCACACTTCTCCTCATCCACCAACTAAATCATCTGTTCACACTCCTTTACACCGTCACCCTACTAAACCTCCAACCCATCATCACCCTCCTGCTCACGCCCCTGTTCATACACTTGTTGTTCCAACACACCCTCCATTGCATGCCATTGTACCTGCTAAACCCCCAACTCCTGACTATCACCACCACCGTCATCACCCTCCGCCTCGTGCCCGTGTTCAATCACCTGTTGTTCCAACTCACCCACAATTGCATCCCACTCCTTGCCCTAGAAGCTTCAATGTTGTTCAAGGTGTTGTTCATGTCAAATCATGCGAGTATGAAGGACTTAATAATCTCTTGGGTGCTACAAAGCTTCTTGGTTAGTCTCTCATCTCTCACCTTTACTATATTTTTTATATAATTTTTTTACAGATTTTTTTTATCTATTTATCTCCTTCAATAATGTCACTTTCATTTCTTTTCCTAGATCTTTTGTTGTACGACATCGATCATTTCTGGTGTTAAAATTTGAATTTTTAACTTATTACAGATTCCTCTTCTTCTTTTTTCTTGTTAAATTATCTAACAAATCTCTATATCTAGATTTTCATTTTTCATTGATATGACAATTATGTACTTTCTTGTTGCTAAATGGTAATGGTTTTTGTTGTTATTATTAACGTTGTTGTTTTTTTTAGAGGCATTATTATCATCAAAGTTAAATAAGTTTTTAGTCTCATAAACATAACGATTTTGTTTTTAGTCTTTATAAAAAATGTAACACGTTTTGGTTCATATAAAAAATTTCTAACACGTAGTTTTAGTTTTTGTTAAATTAAAATTTGTTTAATTATACTAAATTTAAAAAAAATATTGATTTTTTTACAAATATGTTAAGAATATCATTAGAAACTCCTATTATAAAAAAAATTAAGTTCTTTTAACATGTAGTGTAAACTAGTATGTTAACCCGTGCAATGCACGGGTGATAGACTAATAATTTTCAATTGATAAAATATATTACTTTTTATTTACCAATGAAATTTATTTATCTTGTGTTTTCTTTTTGCTACAATGACAAATATGTATCCCGTATTTTTTACGTTTATTAGTAATAGATGTATGTCTTGTGCTTTTATGCATAGTGAAAATATATTTCTATTATTTTTAATATATATTAACAAAAAAAAATTGTATTTTTTATGTATCAATCACAAATATTTGTCACCTGTTTTTTCTTTAGATTTATCAATGACAAATATTTCTCCCATATTTTTTTATTTATTAATGACTAATATTTTAACAATGATTTTTATTTTATTTTTATCAACGAAAAATATTTGAGCCATAGTTTTTTAGGTATCGATAATAAGTCTTTGTCCTATGTTTTTTTATTAAATTTATAATGAAAAATATATGTTATGTGCTTATTATTGACAAATAGTTGTCCCATTTTTTTATATATTTATCTATGATAAAAACTCCACATAAATGAATTGCGCTAAGTACCTGTCTCGTACTTTTTTATGCACCAATTACAAATATTTGTCGCCTTTTTCTTAAATATATTATTGATAAATATTTGTTTACTGTTTTCTTGATATTTATCAATAACTAATATTTGTCCCGTGATTGTTTTTGTAAATAAAATAATATTTGTCCCATTTTTTTTTTTGCATGATATTTATGTATCATTGACAAATATGTGTCCCATTATTTTTCTTAATTTATGTATCGATCATTGATAAATATGTGTCCCATGATTTTTCTTAACTTATTAGTAACAAATATTTGTCATGTTTTTTTTAATAAATCAATGACTTGTATTGTGTTTTTTATACTCTTCACTGATAAATATTTGTTACGAATTTTATTTAAGTATCTTTGGTTTTTGCGTATTTTTTAGATTTATTGACGACAAATATTTGTCGATTGTTTATAATTGATTATTAAGCGGATTATCTTATCTTATAGTTAATTGTGAATTCAACATATACTAACTTATTTTTATTTTGAATAAGTGGAGTAAGAAATTGATGTTCAACATTTTCTATTATTTATTTTTGAATGAAATCATTATAATTATTTTGTTAGGGGAGATTGAAGTTAATGTGACTTGATAAAGAGAATTTTTTTTTTTTTGAACAAACAAAAATGAGATAGAAATATTGTAATGCAACATTTACTTATTTGTTAATTTTAATATATGAAATACCCCCTTCAAAAAAATATGAAATGCAATTAATGTTGTATTATTTTCCTTTTTCACTCAACTCTTTTGAATAACGTGACATTTTTTCCTTAAAAAAAATAACATGTCATTTTTGTTTTATAATATGACTATCCTATAAATAAATAGATATTATATAATTTGAAAACACACACACACATATATATATATATATATATATATATATATTTACAAATTTAATAAATTCTAATTCTATGTTTTTATTTTGAAATTTTGTCATTTTATAAAAATTGATTAACAATCAAAACTGTTGAGTTAAACTTTTCCTTTTAACATAAATGGTGTCATTAAAAAAAAGTTTGTCATAAATGGTGATTTGATTATGATTGTTAGTCAACTTTGCATTGTCATTTGTCACATGTAATTTTTCTTTTGTATTTGCTCTTTATATACCATGTGGATTGTTTCATTTTCTACATTCTCAAACGTATGTATAGAGGATATGAGTTTTTTTAATCGTCAAAATTTCAGGATAAAACTAATGAAAATTTGGATCTAAAAATCAAATTTTGAGTTAGTTTTTTAGATATAAACTTTGTAAAATGTTTTAATCAAGTATGTAAAATATCATTCAAAATTTTAAAAGTTTAAGCATAGTTAAACAAATTTTAATTTAATAGGAACTAAAACTACATGTTGAATTTTTTTACAGGGATCAAAACATATTACTTTTTTATGAAGACTAAAAATAAAATTGACTATATTTGTAGAAACCAAAAACATATTTAACCCTTATTAAAAAAAACATATTTAACCCTTGTTATGATGTTGTTTTGAAACTGAAGGTGTGGTTGTGGAGCTTCAATACAACAACGCAATGCACAAGTTCCAAAAAGTCAAAACTCATATGAGTTTTATGATGGCATCGTTGAGGAAACGAGCTTCGATACAATAACACCATACACAAGTTCCAAAAAGTCAAAACTCATATGAGTTTTATGATGGCATTGTTTAGGAAACGTTCGTTTGGGTAAAGCTCTCAAAATCTTCATGGTGGTGTTATTGGTGTTGTTCTTAGGCCAAAGAAGTCATTTGCATAAGAGTCTTCCTTTTGTTATTGATCTGTTGCGTTTGAGCCCAAGTGTCATCGTTTGAATTTATAGATTGTTGTTTTAAGATCCTTTTGGTTCGGGGGTTATGAGGGGAGAGAAGGCATAAAGCATTTTATAGTAATTTTTGTGTGTGTTGATTTATCTTTTGTGAGGTGAAGCGAGAGGAGTTTTTTTTTTTAGTCAAATAGAAAATATAATAAATAAAAACAAACAGATACAAAGACTGGGGGGACATTGGACCTGACCTAGGATCAACCCAAACGGGGATACATCGTGATAAATCTGTCCAAGTGGTACAACTCTAATCTATCCTAACAAAAATACACTAATCACTAACGCAACTCAGCGAACCCGCGTATGGGCGCGAAACCAGGTTACAAAAAAAACATGAAAAGTGGACATCCGCATAGAACATTTAGAGTTTTGAAATAGGCGTATGGATTGGCCGTCAACACGGAACCAATTCAAGTGCCAACAACCCCCTGAATCAACAGCAAACATAAATGCTCTTTCGAACAAACAACGCGTAAAAACTCACATCGAGGGATGAGTTCAATACGTCAGGAACCAGACCCTTACGGGTTAATCGAACCGGACCCTTTCGGGTTAAACGAACAGACCCTTACGGGTTTTTGAAACTCAACCACTACAAAAAGAGTCCTGATCTGCAACCACCCCATCCTCTGCTGAACAAGAGCTAAGAAAACACATACCATACTCACGAAGGCCCAAACAACGAACAACACGACAACGGCGACGAAAGGCAGCCACCCACAAACACCACCAACGACTCAACCGGAACAACTGACCCACATCGAGACCACCAAAACCGAAACACAAACGGTGATCCCGTAAAAACAAAACACACAAATACCTTGGAGGGATTCTGCCACCACAACAAGTAAAATAGATAAACTGGATCTGAAAAGTAACCCACCCACCGGCAAAACCACATCCATCGGCACAACCGCAAACCGCAACGATCCATATGACACGAACGATGCAGAAGTTGCGAGAAGGAGGATTAATCGTGAAATCTATAGCCGCCAGTATCGGAGCAGCCATGACTGAGCTTCGCCGTCAAAACTCGTTAGCCATCGCCGATCTGGAAAACATAAGCCCAACGAGGAGAAGGGTGGTGCGGAGGACATAAAGCCACCCATCGCACCACCGTCGACCACCACTACATCTGGAAGGACACGATTTGGATCAAAAGGGGGGGAGGCGGTTTTGTGAAAGTTAGGGAGAGATCAGAGCTTTTGAGAGTTAGTGAGAGAAAAATCTCGGTTTCGTCATCCAATCAAGCGAGGGGAGTTAAATCCCTCTTAGGTCTTGAGGAACCAGATCCAATGTAGTGCTAAGCAACAACAACAACCGTCGGCCTAATAACTAACCAAAGTAAAATCATAAGCAAAGTAAGAATAAAGATAAAGAAATACATAAATAAACAGACAATATTTAGTTACCCAATCGGCCCAACAAGGACCTACGTCTGGGGGAAATAATCTCTTTGATCAACTGTCAAAGTATTTCTTACAAAGAGATACAAAAGATGTTACAGGAAATTAACTTCAACAACTTCTCCAAGAACTAATTTCTACCCAATTTTCAATAGACTCGAAGATTTTCATTACTCTATATTTTTACATTGTTCCTCAACCCAAGAATCTCACAAAAGATACTTAACTTTTAGACTCTATGGTTCCTAAAAATCCACTCCTTTGGTTTCATGAGATTACATAAAAAAGCATAAATATTGGTCTTTTGTACACAACAAAAGCTGAAAATTCGCACCCCAAAATTGTCTTGTGGGCTCAACGAGCATGCCATTCCAGTACAATATGAACTATAGTAAGTCATGGCGCAAGCTATCGAACCGAAAAAAATCATAAAAACTACAAAATCATTGGACAAAATGACACATAAAATTTCCAGCATGAAATTTCAATGCATATTCAACAAAGTCCGTGAATGCTTTCTTTATGAATAATATTTTTGGAATGACTAAACATATTTAACCAAAATTCATAAAATGACTTAATTACATGACAATTCACACAATTTAAAGTTTGACAATAATTGTACTTCAAATTAAAACTCATTAAAAGTAGCATATTTTTATTGAAAGACAACAATTATTTTCATCATTGACTTAATTAGAATGTTTTCATAAATTACATGTTATTAGAAATAGTTAAGTGAAAAAGAAAAATAATATAATTATAATAATTATAACATTAATTTCATTTCATAAATTCAAATTAACAAACAAATAAATGTTAAATTACAATATTTTCATTTCATCAATTCACACTAACTTTCGTTTCGCTTAATAAAATAATTATAATGATTTCATTCGAAAATAAATAATAGAAAATGTTGAATATCAATTTCTTACACAACTTATTCAAAATAAAAATAGGTTAGAATACGTTGAATTCGTGAATAAATCTAAGATAAGTGACTCTGCTTAATAATCAGTTATTAAGAATGAATATCACTAATACACGAGACAAATATTTGTCGCCGTTAAATATAAAAAAATATGTGAAAATCAAGGATACATAAATAAAATATGCATCAAATATTTATTAGTGAACAATATCAAAAAACACAAGATTATTATATGTCATTGATTCCTTAAAAAAACTATATGTCATTGATATATAAAAAAAACCCGAGACAAATATTTGTCAACAATAAATAAAAAAATCACATGACATATTTTTTTTGAAGGAACATGACATATATTTATCACTGATACATAAAAAATATGTGACACATATTTATCATTGATACATAAAAAAACATGTGACAAACATTCGTCGTTGATAATTATTAAAAAAAATAATATTAATTACTAATAAATATGAAACAAATATATATCACCAAAAAATATATAAAAAAAAATGCACATGAGACTACTATTTGTCATTGATAAATAAAATAATTACACTTTTTTTTAAATTAACACGTAATATTTCCAAATCCCATAAATTAACAAAAAAAAATGCTAACAAAGATAAATATGCAATGAAATAATTTTCTATAGTTTGAAAAAGACATTGACAATACAAATAAATAGTTTAATTTTAAAAAATCATATACTTGGTAAAGAAATCATATGAGTGACTAAATAATTTGATTACGGATGTCACGTAAGTTAATTAAAGATTTGATATGTATTTTTTACTTTTTTTTTTAGGTAAAAGGGGAGCGGATAAAGAACCACTTGTCAATCCTAATCCTAGATAGATTAAAATAAAAAAGTACAAAAAATTGGGGTGTAAGCCTGACCCAATGAAAACAACCCTATTTTTTATTTTTTGAATAACCCGATAGGTTGTTTGATATGTATTATTTGTAAATATAAATGAAGAAACCTTGTAAGGAAATTATATTTTAAAAAATTTAAATTGATATAAATATTTTATAATTTTTTATTATATAAAATGACTTTTGTGATAAAATCATACATCTTTTTTAAAGTTGGTTATTGAGATAAATATTTTTTAATTTATGATCTATTTTTTAAAATTTGAATTGTAATTTATAAGGATGAATGAATAATTTTTTTTTACCTTATCCTTCTAATTTCTAACGAGTCTCATATGCATGTAGAAATCATAAATAGAGAGACAAGTATAGATGGTATAAACCTTTATATTCACAGATAAAATTTGTTGTAGATCCAAAGAAGATAGTTTAACGGGTGAGTATTCATATGTAAAATATTTCAATTTAACATATCCATGAGTTAATGCAGACGTAATGGTATTTGTATTCACAAATATCCATACATGTTAATAAATTAGTAAAGCTGTAGCAAAATACATGTTAATAAATTTATTATTGTTGGAATAATAAATAATTTTATTGTCAGAGCAAGAATGTAAATTATTAATATTTTTATATGGTAATACTCTTTTGTCCTGTGAGAAGATACGATGAAGAAATTCTACATAATTATCTAAATAATAACAATTTTTTGCATATATGTTTTTAATTTGTTAATAAAAAAAACGTGATATCCGTGAATATTCATCCGTAAATATATATTGCTACCTCAAAATCTGCTAAAGATCAATCAAGCAAATATCCACACAGATATGTTGTGAACATGTATATCATTTTTATCCAATGAGACATGTAGCAATTGACTACTATTTGCATTTATGGCTACCCATTGTCATCATTAGAAACATGAAATGATAAGTCTTAGTTTAGATCATATCATGTTGATTCATCAAACACTGAATCAAAAGAAAATTGTTGTTCTTACATACAATACTTCCTAATAATACATAAAAATTACTTAAAAGCTTCCATCAGTAGTTAACTACCGTTGAGCAATCCAGCAACAGTTAACTGCTGCTGGAACCAGCGGTTGTTAACTGCCGCTGATCTGTTATAAGAACAGACCAGATATAGGAGTTTCCAAAACTCCATTGTTGCGGTTTTGAGATTGTTAGATGCGATTTTCAGCCATTCCAAGCCATTTCAAGCCAATTTCAATCACAAAATCAAGTAAGTGTTTTGAATCTTATTTCATTGTTGTTTTGTGATTGAATTGTTAGTTTTTTTTTTGTTAAATTTCGATTATAGAGATTTTATTGATTTTACGATAGTTTAGGTTTAGGTTTTGATGAATTGTTATAGAATTGTTAGGTTTAGGTACTGATTTTATGATAGTTTATGTTTAGGTTAGAACTGTTAGAATTGCTGTTAGATTTGTTTAGGTTTAGGTTGTTATGAATTGTTATAGAAGTTTTAATGATTTTATGATTTTATTTTTAGGTTTAGGTTTAGGTTTTGATGATAGTTTAGGTTTATGACATTGTTGTGTTAGTTTAGGTTTTGATCACAAATTTCTCTATGTAGATATGTCTCAGAATCAGGTTCAGTTGAACAAAAAGGAGGGTGATGAGAAGAAGAACGAAAAACTGCCTATGACATGACACGGAATCACATGTGATGGTTCCGTAAAAAAAAAGAATTCAAAGGTGTTGGTGTACAATCAGTCGAGGTTGAGGAGGAGCGGGGAGATTGATGACAGTTAGTCATTCACTATTTTTAGAGTCATTTTAATTAAGTTTTTAGTTTATTTTTATTAGTTTAATCTTTAATTTAGAGTTAATTTGAATAAATTCTACTTTTTCATTTATTGAGTCAATTATGTGTATGATGAGTATTATTACTAGCCACATGATCAAACAAGAGCCAGACATGATATTCTTTTATTGTTGACTATAAAGAAGAAGCTAAAATGAAACATGGGTATTGGAGGAAATAAAAAAAGAGAAGTGGGCTTCTGTGTGTTGTTACTAACCCGAAAGAAACAAATGGGAGAATGAGGTTTCGTTACCTATTGGCTAATAAATATAAGAAGCAGCTGCACAAGCTTGGATTCACGTTTTGGAACATAGGCGGAATCACAGTTTTAGAGAAAAGATGGAATCAACCACGCATCACGAGACGGCTGGGAAAAGGCACATGGAAAAAGAACATCAACAGTAGCGATTTGAGAGCCGATAACGACGGAATTCTATCGGTTTATTTTCTTTACTATGTTGTTTATTCCTTTTGATATGTCTAGCTAATTTCCTTTGATTAGGTCTGAGATGATTTTAATTTGAGCTGTTTGAACCATGTGATTGTATAAACTCTTTTCAATACAATTATAATCCTAGTTTTATTCAGAATTGTTTGCTCTTAATGCTTTTTGTATACTGATCACATATAAACTGAATTCAAACATCAGTTGACTACTGACCCTAGCTATTGAATTGGATCTATTAATTCTGGTTAATGTAACGGGTCAGTATAGGGATAGATGATTGTTAGGTTATGACATAAATATTAACATTCATAAAGCCTTCAACGGTTACGAACTCACCTAAGGGATTAGGGTGTTGTAGCTTCAGAAGAGTTTTCTAAGTTAAGGGATTGATCAAAACTATTTTGTTAATTTGTCGTGAGTCTAGGAGAATAATTGTAGAGACTAGGTGCAATTTACCAAACAACGATAATTAATTGATCTGAAAGACCTGATCATTTTTTATCTCTATAATTTCCGAAACTATCTTATTTTCTGTTATTTACTTTTTATGCACACAAACATACTGCCTCAGGCACTTATCAAATTTATACATCCTAGATAGTAACCTTATTGCTAAATTGAGATTAACACAGTCCCTGTGGATACGAACTTATAAATTTTATTACTTTGATAGTTTTAGCACACTGCTAAAAGTCATCAAGTTTTTAGCGCCGTTGCCGGGACTGTTGAATCATTTCAATTTGGTAATTTCATTATTATTTAGGATTTCAGTCATTTAAATTTTTGTGTATATATATATATATATATATATTAAAAAAATGATTTATGCTCTTTGTTTTCTTCTCATTGTATTGTGCTACTAATAGTTTATCCAAGTTTTGTAGCTATGATAGTCAGTTTAGTAGACAGGTTACGTCTTTATGACATAGAAGAGATTGTTGGGTTGCAGTATGAAAAATATATTCTATCTTTGAAGATGAAATATTTGGACAATAAAATCTCGAGATTAAATGAGAGATGTGGTCGTTATGAGGTGAATCAACCAGGTAGTAATTGTGAAGGGAAGAAAGAGGTAATCAACATCGATTACAATACTCAACTTCAAAATATTTTAGATGATTTCTTGATGTCAAATCAAGTTTTATTTGAGATATTTGATGTTCAGTGTGGTGATCTTGTTGAGAAAGCACGTGAGTCTCAGAGGAAGTTGGTTCAGATGGAGACTGAGTATCACAAGGTTGTGGTGGAAGAAAATCCCAAAGTGAGGAGTGTTGATGTTTTCCCGAAGTCTGAACCAACAGGGGTTAAGGAAATCACTCGTGTGCAAATGGATGCATGTCCTTCCTTAAGGTGGGAGAATTCAAATTCTAAAGGTTTAACAGTGGGTGCATGAGAGTATTTGATTCTTTGTGCCAAATTCATGTAATTCCTACCAAACAAGAGGAAGAAGAAGGATGATATGTTTTTTTCTATCATTTTTGCCACCCTAACAGTGGTTGAAGCGTCAAGCTCAATGACGTAAACGAAAGCGCTTGATGGGAGGCAACCCATCCCATTTTTTTTTATGTTTTTTATTTTGCAGGTATTGTTATTCAGTAAAAAAAATGAAAAATGAATGAAGAAAAAAAAAGGTTGAAAAGATGGAAAAAAATAATAAAGTCCACATCAATTTCTTTTTCAATAACTTGTTTTTTGTCAGATGTCAGTCGTGTCAGTTTGATTCTCTTTTTCAGTAACTTTAATTGTTTGCTTGTTTATTATTAATGAATTTTCTTGTTTGTTGACTTTTTCCAGTTTAGTAACAATTGTTTAGTTAAGCGGTGTTCCAAAAAGTTCATAAGGAGGAGTGACTTGATATTTCAAAGGTGAAGTGTACGGCATGTGTGATATGCAGTCACAACTCCCAGATGTCATAACTGTAAGGTTCATAGCCAAAAAAAAAATTTCTTTTCAATTTACTTATATAGAGTGTTCCGTGCAACTACATTTCTAGAACTTGCATTGTTTCTTTACTGTTGATTGGTCTTTGTCATTTACACACTGAGGCGAATGTGTTTGGTCTTGTGAGCCTTTGAAGTCTACCCTGATTTTTAATTGAAATATATCCTTTTTGAAAACCAATTTGAGCCGGTAGGTTTAGATCATTTTTATTCGGTGACAAACTACATATTAAGCCTAGAGACTTTTAAGAATTGACCCAAAATGTTATATTTGAGTTAGGCTTTGTAGAACATTGTTAAACAATAAGTTTGGGGTTGCTATTGGAATTTGCAACCAACTAGGGTTAGGGTGGGGGTACTAGAGAACAGAGAACATTATCATGAAAAATACACTAAAAAATGGTGTATAAAAAAAATAGAATGAAAAGGGGACGAACAATGAAAAATCTGAGTAACTTTAAACTCGATTGTCCCAACAAGTTACAAATATTCTCTAGTACCTTTACAAATTGTTGTTTCAAGGGGTGAATGCGGGATTGAATCCATGCTTTAATTTCCGTAGCAGTGCCTAACTCAAATTTTGTGTAGCCTACTTATCCAAATAATATCCCACCTTTACCTAAGCCCTGTTATAACCCTTAAAGACCTCAAAGTGTGTTGTGACATTGATTTTGATTGACGTTTAAAAACTTTTCAAGTGTATGGTAATATGTAGACATGCATGTCGACTGTGTGCGAACCTTTATCAAATTGTTGAGTGGAGTTGTGTATGGTGGATGCAAGCAAGTCAAACTAGCACATTTTTAGCTAGTAGGGAGATGAACTTTTGGGTACTATCTCTTGATCAGGTAATTGTTATTTTACTGTCGATTGTCAATTTAACAAGTTTGTTCCTTGAGGACAAATAACAGTTCAAGTTTGGGGTTGTGATGACAGTCACTCACTCACTATTTTTAGAGTCATTTTAATTAAGTTTTTAGTTTATTTTTATTAGTTTAATCTTTAATTTAGAGTTAATTTGAATAAATTCCACTTTTTCATTTATTGAGTCAATTATGTGTATGATCACTATTATTACTAGCCACATGATCAAACAAGAGCTAGACATGATATTCTTTTATTGTTGACTATAAAGAAGCGGCTAAAAAGAAACATGGGTATTGTAGGGAAAAAAAAAGAGAAGTGGGCTTCTGTGTGTTGTTACTAACCCGAAAGAAACAGATGGAAGAATGAGGTTTCGTTACCTATTGGCATATCAATATAAGAAGCAGTTGCACAAGCTTGGATTCACGTTTTGGAACATAGGCGGAATCACAGTTTTGGGAGAATCACGTTTTTAGAGAAAAGATGGAATCAACCACGCATCACGAGACGACTGGGAAAAGGCACATGGAAAAAGAACATCAACAGTAGCGATTGAGAGCCGGCAACGATGAAATTCTATCGATTTATTTTCTTTACTATGTTGTTTATTCTTTTTGATATATCTAGCTAATTTCTTTTGATTAGGTCTAAGATGATTTTAATTTGAGCTGTTTGAACCATGTAATTGTATAAACTCTTTTCATCACATTAAGAGCCCGTAAAAACATTAGTTATATACTAGCGAAGTTATGAAATTTTCAAGTTTGTTGCTATGGTCCAGTGGTTTAGCAAACTGCATTTTGCAGTTAGGTCTTTGGGTCAACACCCAACAAGCTCACTTTGTAATAACTTTTTTTTTTTTATTATAATTATGTTAGTCAATTACTTTTCTCTATATTGGCTCAGTTTGTTTGGCCAGATAAACTTATTTTTTATTCTGGCGAGTCCATCGTATATTTAACCCAAATCAAATTGATGCTTTTAATTAAAAAATACCCTGTATCTTTAAGTAATAGAAATATTATAACCATAATACACAACATACAATTGATTTTTTTATTTTTATTTTCATAAATTTTAGATGTTATTTATAATTTATATATATATAATTGCTTTTGTTGTGACTTTTATCAAGGCCAACTTCTAAAATTATAACGGGACCTCCAAATTGTTAAAGACAGCCCTGATTTAGTATATCATATATCTTTTATCTTGACCAACAAATGGACCCTAAATATATTTTTCGACACAAGGATTTGAAAATTTGAGATAGAGACGTTGAATGACACTTTTGAAAGATTATGATTGTTTAATCATGTATCATCATAGAAAGGCAAATGTGGTTTTTGACATTTTTAGTACAAAACTCTAGCTTTGCACATATAGTTGAAATGAGGAGGCCAACAATAAAGGAACTTCAAATCTTGTAGCAAGTGGGATAGAGTTTAAACCGCAAATTTGAAGTAAGTTTTAAATGTTTAAATTCGTTCTTCTTTAGCGGACAAGACCAAAGCAACTCAAGATAATAATCATCACTTGATTTTTTTTTACCGAGGATGCCAAAATTGTGAAAGTTTTATGAACTAAAAATTGATTATGAGGGCATTTTACTTTGAGGCACTCGTTTATATGTATCTTAAACCATACATCTTAAACCATCCATCCATGTTTTACTAAGATGTATAAAGACTATTACAAAATTCTGATTATGGGAATGTTAAAATTGGCCAATTCGAACAAATCTCGTTCGCATTGACCAATGACTAATATAGAACATGTCAAACCAATGAAATGTGTTTTTGAGATTTTTTTTAGTGAAATTGATATTCGGAGCTTTTAAGAACCAATACCGACAAATGCTAGTATTTTTACATGGATAATTTCTCAATCTACCTCCATATATTTTCAAAGGCCCCCAAAATATATTTAAAAACTCTTTTTCAATGATGTATTTATGCGAAAATACATTATTGAGAGAACCATCTCTTTAAATAGCAAATGAAGTTGGATTGAGAAATTAACTTACATATCATATCAACATATACGTCAATAATAATGACAAATCCAAAATAAAGGCCATGATAAAATGGACCTACGTCAATTCAATTTGTTTTTTCCTCTAAAATAATAATTAATTCTTTATTCTTGAAAATAAATTGTTTTTTTTTAGGAAAAAATGAATTGATTTTCTAACAAAAAAAAAACGGAAAAAAAATGAATTGATTTTTGTTGATGGGAAAAATAAAGAAAGTGTATATTGCACAATAGTCCCTTTGTTTTCTAGAATTGAACTGAGTTCTAAAATCCCAAACTTAGAGGAAGCTTCACACTGCGTAATCAAAAAAAGACCATAAAAACATTTTCAGACACAAACAGATCTAAACCTTCCATTTTTCACCTTTAATCACTCTTCTTCCATCTCTCAGATCTCTCTCACTCACTGATTCCGATTTCCGATTCCCTCTCTTCTTCCGCGGCTTCTACTCCCTCCGCCGTCGCCGGAAAACTTCGACTGATCTCGTTCCAATTCCGAATGATCTCGATTCATCTACATTTCTTCCAATTCCGTTGCCGAATTCATCACCGTCGTTGATCCGATCAGAGAGTAATCGATTTCAAAAAATGGCTGGTGGTGCTGCCGGAGGTTTTGTTACTCGAGCATTCGATTCTATGCTCAAGGAATGTTCCGGCAAGAAGTATCCTGAACTTCACAAAGCTATTAGCAATTACACAGGTTTTCTTCTCGATTCACTAACCCTAGATCGCTATCAATTTTCATTGTTCTTTAGTTGTTTTGATCCGCATTTGATTCTTTTTCGTTTTCTGCTGAACAAGATAAGATAATTAACCGTTTTATTGTTCTATTGTGCTTGCATTGATCTTCGAGTTCGTTCAATAGTTATGATATCACTGATTATCAATCTCATTGCATATGATTTTAATGCTTCAGATATTACCAAAGAAGCTAGCCAGAGAAAACAGAGTGAGGCTAATCAAGTTGCACCGTCGCCTGAATCTGTGAGGTAAAATTCTTTATATTAAATGCAAAACATCGATATGTTTTGAATATTTTTTACTCGGAGTGTGGACGTGGATCGTTTTGATGTTAAGATTTGAATTATTTTGATTTGCACCAGTGTAAATGAAACTGAAAATGGAGCAGCAACTAGTTCAGAAATTGATCAGTCACAGAAAGCTGAGCAAGTTTCAAGCGCGGCAGATAATGGTAGCAAGCCTTATAGTGGAAATATTATTGAACTGTTAGCAAAAGCCGGGAATACACTTGAAGGAACTGATGCAGAACTTGTTTTAAATCCACTCCGTCTCGCTGTTGAAACAAAGAACTTGAAAATCCTAGAACCTGCTTTAGATTGTATCCACGTATGTGCACGCTTTCTAGATTATACCTCTAAGTTCAACTAGTACTTAATAGCTACTATGATGTGAAAATCTACTAAATTGGTAAAACTTTATTTACTGTTAATACAGAAACTTATTGCATATGACCATTTGGAGGGAGATCCTGGTTTAGATGGCGGTAAAAATGTCCCATTGTTTACAGACATACTCAACATGGTTTGCAGCTGTATTGACAATTCATCACCTGATAGGTATGCAAATCACTACGCATGATTAAACGTAAATTTCTTGTTATACCTATTAATTTTTGTAAATCAACCTGCAGTACTATTCTCCAAGTGCTGAAGGTACTTCTTACCGCCGTAGCTTCGTCAAAATTCAGAGGTATGTGTATTATGATTATGATAGAAAAATGATTTGATTTTTTTGTTATCTATGTGTGCTGATATCATGTTCTATCCATGACTTGTAATGTGTTCATATAGTATATACATTTATGTATTGGGTATCTTGCAAACTTGTTGTGTGGTAAATCAACACATTTTGTATACGTGTAAATGATTCATATGATGTCTACTTTAGAATGATGTTTTGGCATAAGGAGTTTAGTTTACACGTTCAAGTTTTATTATATTTTTCAATGTTTATGACAATTTCGCTCTCATTTTATAAATATTCCAGAGTGGAAATGCAATGGTAACAAAAATAGACTCAACACAATCTTATCTGCTAGTGTAAATTATTTGAAGAAATAAGGAATTTACATTTGGCTGTATCTTTTATTCAACTGGGAAAAGAAAGGGAAATTTATTAATTTTTAACTCGTATATTTCTGTTTGTGTCTGAAAGTTTTGAGGCTTTTAGTCTAGATTTTGGTCATTAATCCAGTTTTTGGTCACATGAATATATCCAACCAAATGATTATGTAACTCATGCTAGTATTTTGATAGGAACCAAAGAATTGAATAGAATAGAAAGAACACTTTATTTATGAAATATGATAAAATATGAGATAATCTCTCCTCCAAGGGTTTCCCCTTCACAACATAGAATACGCTATTTACGTAAACAATATTCAAAGACGCTCTCTACCCTTTGTGTTCTCTTTCCATACACATACTTTCTATAAAATCCTCAACTAACTAACTTCTATAACAACTCCTAACTTTTTAAACATCTCTAATTTCCCTTTATTCTATATTCCTAACAATACGCCCCTCCTCAAAACAACCTTCTCCTCAAGGTTGAAATCTACTATATTCTTCTTATTCCATTGGTTGTAGAAAACAAAAATTTATACTCCTGGTTCCCTCTGATGGAAGGGCAAAGACCCAATTTGTGAACCATTGCCGAAGCCTCAGCTGCCACTCTCTTGGGAATTGGGTAACTTGATAATGCTTTTTGATAGCATTTGGATATATCCCACAATTATTGGCAATGAAGTATAATCTTTCTCATACACCACAGGGGAAAGTCCAGCATGGCAATAGACTCCATCTTCTGCAATTCTGCACTGATATTTGCTTCTTTCTTGAATATCCAGCATTGTTCCCATTGGCCAATCTGATGTTAACTTTGTTCCTGGCCTTGATGACACCCACCCCATTGGACTGGTCCCATTACCCATCTTTGTTGCCCCAGAGCAAGATTCTTGGTTTTCTAGTCGCCATATATGTTGTTGTATCATTTCTCCAAGAATTTGTCTGTGGATTTTGTCTCCCTCTGCCTTACAACAACCACTGTTTCACCCTCTAAATCTACAGATCAGACATGTGGAAAAAAAATCCCTAGGATGGATTTGGGTTTTCTTGATCCCAAGAACGAAACCAAAACGATATCCAAGCTCATGAACGCCAACTGCACTTTATCAAACCCATGATTTTTTTTTTCTCTTCCCGTCCTTGCAATCCACCCAATGAGGTCTATCTCGTAAAAGTTGGCAAATCCACCATTTGCGCTGCCTCTCTCCATGAATAGTAACTCCTGGAAGATTCAGCTGGCCAGACCAACTGATAGGAACCCAAGAGTTGGATGGAACAAGAACAATTTATTTAATAAATATGATAATCTCTCCTCCAAGGGTTTCCCCTTCACAATAGAGAATGCTCTATTCACAATTACAATATTCAAAGTTGCTCTCTACCCTTTGTGTTCACTTATTTATACAAATACTCTCTATAACAATATCAACTAACTAACTAACTTCTATAACAACTCCTAACTATTTTAACTTATCTTATTTTCCTTTATTCTAAAATCCGAACATACTTGGAAGTATGTCTCTCAGGGAGGGAGTCACTTCCTTTTGATCACCGGTTTGTGTAACTCCAGAGGACGTCTCTTGCTTTGGGTTGGGGAAGGATGGTGGGAAATGTTTTAGTTTTAGTGCCTTTTTTGGGTTCTTTGTATCATATCTAAACTCGGCAAAAATGTTGGATATAAACATGGGTTTAGAGTTGCAAAATGAAGTTCAACAAGAGTTTTTATGATTTCATGTTACTCATGTGAAATTTTTGATTACTCGATTTTCTGAAGAATGAGCTAGGCTTTCCTTGGCCATTTATGCTACTTGCCTTGGGTTCTGTTGCTTGCCATTAGGTTTTAATTTGGTTTTATTTTTTTTCATATTTTTGTAGAATTTTTTAAAATAAATCAAATTCAAGCACATTGAGATAGAGAGTTGGGACTTGGAAGTGCTCTAAGCAAAGTTGTTAGCAAAACACTTTACGTTAAGCTCTTGTGTTAAGATAAAAGGAAAAAGGAAAAAGGAAATTTTATTAATAATTTAATAGAAAACGAAAGACTAATAGAACATTTTTCTTGCCATTTTATAATTATTACACTTGTATAATTTTGTGAAATTTGAGCCTTAGAGTATTGATTCCGCTCAAATTTATTGTACCATACTGCATGCGTTTTTGGCAGTGCTTCTGCTTTCTTTTTACCATGTTTGTCTAATATATATATATATATATATATATATATATATATATTAAATCGAGGAAGGGAGAATTTTTTATTAATTAGAATGGAATAACACAACCGTCCCTGAGGGCATTCAAACTCGGCACCTCAAGGTTACAAGGCCAAGCTCTTACCATTGAGCTAACACCTCAAGTGTAATAATTTATTTAGGTGCTGTGGTCATAGAACCATCTTTGCTACCAGAAGATATGTATTATATTCTAATGTTCTCGGTCTTCTTTTTCTCTCTTTGATATTAACATGCTTATATATTTCTTCTCTCTTCCTTTTTTTGCAAATTTTGATTTCTCATTTATGTTGTTCAGTACACGGCGAGCCTTTGCTGGCAGTTATCAGAGTTTGCTATAATATTGCTCTAAATAGGTACTAATCATTTCTATTTCGCCTTCATGGATTGTTATTATCAATATATAATACCGAGTTTCATTGTTTGGATTTGCAGCAAGTCCCCAATAAACCAGGCAACATCAAAGGCAATGCTGACCCAGATGATCAGCATCATTTTCAGGAGAATGGAAACTGATCCGGTCAGTATTTTTAAATTGATTTGTATCTAGGAGATTTGGATTTTTACTTTTTACTTTGTCTTTTTTCAGTTCCTTAGTCTTATGCTTTGTTTGGATTATGAGAGAAAGTTGAAGGAAAGTAAGTGAAAAGAAAGATTGTCGAGGGAAAGAAAGTGAGTAGAAAGTAAGATGATTTTAAGGTTGTTTGGTTGAAGTGTAAGTGTGAGGAAAGAAAGAGTTGTATTTTTTAAATGACATTAATATCCATATATATTAATCCAACCATTATCCATAAATTATGTTAATAAAATTATCAGTCATAAATTGAAAGTTATAAATGTTTCGACCATAGTTTCTATAAATGTTTTAAATATTAAATTAACTAAAAATTGCAGTACATGAAACAAGCAATAAAAGAATAATGAATATAATAAAATAAACATAATTATGTTTACATGGTTTTTTTTCGTCTTTTCTAATATACATGAGCTTTCCGTGACTTTCTTCCCAAATTGGTCTTTCTTCCTCTTTAATATTGGCAACCAAATAGAGTAGCGGTTCTTGAAAATTGTGCTTCCATCCTTCTAGCTTTTGTTCCTCTTATAATCGGCTGTTCCAAACAATGTGTTAGGCATATCTGGCTTATTACTTTTGCAGTATATTCTTATTGTAATACTGTTAAATTTTCAGGTTGAAACTTCATCTGTTTCTGGTGGACATACAATTACAGAGTCAGCTTCAGCGGAGAATTTAAACACAAAACCAGATGAAATATCTGTGGGAGACCCAAATGAAAAAGAAATGACTTTAGGTGATGCACTCAGTGAAGCCAAGGATGCATCTCTAACATCTCTTGAGGAACTCCAAAATCTTGCTGGGGGTGCTGATATCAAGGTTAATAAATTGTTTAATTTTTAGTTTTGTATAGAATCCACTATAACATGTCCTTATTATAACAAGATTGTATTTTCTTGTATAGGGCCTTGAAGCTGTACTGGACAAGGCTGTGCATACTGAAGATGGTAAAAAAATAACACGGTATGAATATGAATAATAATTTGTGATATCCATTGTATTTTTTACTCAAGTGGCTAAACTGTTAGTCTTACTTCTGTCAAGTGGGATTGATTTGGAGAGCATGAGTATAGCACAACGCGACGCTTTGTTGGTATTCCGCACTCTTTGCAAGGTTGGTTCTCTCTCTAATGATAGCATTGCAGTTATTTTCTTTTTTTGACAAAGCATTGCAGTTAATTTCTTGTCAACGCTACTTATTGTCCATGCATTAAATTCGGCAGATGGGTATGAAGGAAGATAGTGATGAAGTTACAACCAAGACTAGGATACTGTCTCTTGAGCTTCTGCAGGTTATACAATCATTTCAGCTTCTGTTACCTGATAATAATTAGAATATATGTTACTTGTAGTCATTATTTGCATGATGGTGGGCCAACTAGCTGGTCTATATTATTTTATGTGGTAGACTTGGTTAGTGGTGTTCACATCCAAACTGATCCAAATAAAAACCGCAAACAAATAAATAAGATCGAAAACTGCAAAATAGAAATTCTATTGCATTTATTTGGATCTCTTTCTGTGAAAACCATTAAATCTTTTTTTTTAAATCAGATCCAACCGTATTCATAAATTTTAGTACTTATTTATTTTAGTATTAGTATGAGATAATGTATTTGTATGTTTTTTTTTAATAATACTTATTAGGTATTGTAATTTTTTTTTAACTATTTATATTTTTCAGACATGATTTATGCTTGCTACTTCGTAATGCTAATTTTTAGCAGGTTATACATGTTGGTGTTATTTAGATTAAAATGTCTTATTTGACGTAATGTAAACATGTAAATATGAGTTGGTAAAAGCCAAATGAACCAATCAAATCTAAACTACACTTGGTTGGATCAGATTTTTTTTAAGGAAACGATCCAAACCAAGCTGCATACTATTTTTATCTTTGGGTCGGATGCTTTTTTCCTTAAACCTGATGCAAAACAAATCTCAAATACCCTTAGAATTGGTTGGTATTGCTGAATGTGTTGCCCTTGGTTGAGATCTAGAATCATATTTAATGATGATAAGGATTTTTTTTTAATGTTATTTATATTTAAATGCAATTTTTCAGATCCAAGGATACTGCCTTGTTGTCCTTTTATGATTCTTTCTGATTATAAAAGCTTGGGGACTAATTGTAAGAGTATCACAGCATGAAGTAATTTTTTGGAAATAATTGCTATCATATTTAATGATGATAAGGATTTTTTTTTAATGTTATTTGTATTTAAATGCAATTTTTCAGATCCAAGGATACTGCCTTGTTGTCCTTTTATGATTCTTTCTGATTATAAAAGCTTGGGGACTAATTGTAAGAGTATCACAGCATTAAGTAATTTTTTGGAAATAATTGCTATCGTATTGACATGATTTTACCATGGAAGTGTAGTTCTGTATGCTATGGGTTGGACTACTTTGAGCCACTTCATGGAACTGTTCTTATTACACCATCCTTGTGGCTATTGGTTTATTTTTTTACACACACAAAAGCTAAATACATTAATTTCCTTCTGGTTCCTTTCAATAAATTATGTTTTTCATGAAAGTTTAAACCATGAATATGTTAATCAAAATGCATTCGAAAAGAAAATACTATATTTTCATGGGAATTTAGGGGATGGAAAAGATAGCCGTAAGTACAAGTAATCAAGTATTATTGTAAGCTTCACAAGAGTGAACCCCGATAGGCTGCCACATAAAGATTCCTCCAATTAAAAGTACAAAATGAAAGGTGAATACAAAAGTTTACCTCAAATATGGAGATCAAGGTCTTTCAAAAGCTTTTAAAAAAGAACTCAATGTAATATTGGCTTCTGCAATGGGCTACGGCTCTGTTGGTCTGTTGGTTCAAGGATGAAAAGACGATGGGCTACGGCTCTGTTGGTTCAAGGATGAAAGGACAATGGGCTATGGTTCTGTTGGTTCAAGGATGAAAGAACGTGTTGAATAGCTAAAAGACGACACAACTCATTTCTTACTGCTGATTAGTATAATTTCCGACTGTGTCTATTATAAACCAGACTATAGTGTTAAATAGATAGGATAGGAGCAGGACTTACACACGTAATGTTGTTCTACATTTTATACTCAAGCTTTTGTTATTTTGAGAGTTACTATCGTAACTATTTAAAATCACACTTTTGTTATGCTTTGTTTCAGGGTTTGTTGGAGGGGGTTAGCCACTCATTTACAAAGAACTTCCATTTTATTGATTCAGTGAAGGCATATCTTTCATATGCATTGTTACGAGCTTCAGTTTCACAATCCTCCGTCATATTTCAGGTTTTGTAGTGCTGGATTTATCTTTCTTTGCAGGCATTTAAGGATTCATGTGTAAATTTTTTAATATCAATCTTCATTCTTGGCAGTATGCAACGGGAATATTCTTGGTGCTGTTATTGCGATTCAGGGAGAGTCTAAAAGTATGCAAGTCATTTTACAGATTTTACAGAAGCTTCTCTGCGGAGAGACATTGTTAATTCAATGTGTCTTACTTGTTTTTACACTACTCTTGTTTTCAGGGTGAAATAGGCATCTTCTTTCCATTGATAGTTCTTAGACCACTTGATGGTTTAGAATTTTCTGTCAACCAAAAACTCAGTGTTCTTCGGTATATATTCTTCCAAGTTGTTTACAAATTTCTTGTGCTGTGGCTATAACTTCTGCTAACAGGCCTTCTTAATGTGTTGTTTGTTCTTCTTTTTCCATTTTATCTTTTATTATTTAAACAATACCATTTATGACACCCTGAAACCATGCTATCTAAATTTGACTAGGCAATATCTTGCTTAATTAACCACAACATATATTCCTTTGGGATACCAATAGGTAGATTTATTATTAATACTTGGGGAATACCTTTGAGCTCTTTTAGGAGCTTATTTACAAGCGGTGGATAATTGAATAATAGATGAGAAGTGCTAGGAACACTCTCTTTCTAGCACTCTCTCTTACACTCACCCTCTTATTGGGAGAAACCCATGTGGATCTCACCACTTTATGTGGGATCCATTTCCAATGTGTGGTACCCACATGGATTTCACCCAATAAGAGAGTGGGTGTTAGAGAGTGTCCAGAGCACTCCTCATAATAGATATGCATTTGCCAATTTGAGTGAAAGTTTTATTATTGTAATTAGGGCCTGTTTGGATTGAGCTTATGAAAAAGAGCTTATGCAAATAAATAAGTTTTTATGTTAATTCATAAGATCTTACTAACGAAAATTGTGTATTCATAAGTTGTTTTTTCGTAAACTACCTTAACAAGTTTATAAATAATACATTTCTTCAAAAAAAAAAAAAGTTTATAAATAATACATTAATGCTTATTTATTTGCATAAGCTGCTTTGCATAAGCTCTAAAACAAGCCAATCCAAACGGACCCTTAGTACAATTTTAGGACGTATGTTCTGTTTTTCTCTATGGATTTGTTGCTTTGTATCCATTTATTAGGATAAATCTGCCTTCTTTAGTATAGCTTTATTCTAGAAATAGTTATTAGCATGAGCATATGTGATGTGAACCACCTCTGCAATTCGAATCTAGAAATAACATTGAAAGTTATTCATTCAAGTTTATTAATTTGGTTTAGTGGGGCTTGCAGGATGTTAGAGAAAGTATGTAAGGATCCACAAATGCTTGTTGACATCTTTGTGAATTATGACTGTGATCTTGAGGCGCCAAACTTGTTTGAAAGAATGGTATAATCTGACAGTGATCTTTTATGACATTGTAGACAGTATTTAAATCAGTTACGTCCTCTTTGGCAAATATTATAAGTTTGTTCTCTGCTTCTGCCAATTTAATGAATAGGTTACAACGCTGTCCAAAATAGCTCAAGGGATTCAAAATACTGATCCAAATTCGGTTGCTGCTTCTCAAACAGCTACAATTAAAGGTTCATCACTTCAGGTAGGTTTAGCTGTTGCCTTTTTCATTGAAAATCAGTAATTCAGTGATGGCATTTTTTTTTATAGTGTTGTGGGTTGACCCTATTTCCTTTATCTTTCCAGGGACTTGTGAGTGTTCTTAAATCACTGGTTGATTGGGAACAATCACATAGGGAATTGGAAAAGCTAAAGAATAATAAGCAAGAAGGGGTTTCAGGTGAAGATTCTTTTGAAATAAGATCCAGGGAGGATACAACTAGTGATTTTGAGAAAGCCAAGGCTCATAAGTCGACATTGGAGGCTGCAATTGCCGAGGTATCAGATCATATGCTCTTTAAGTGTCAATATGGAAACTGAAATTTGTTTTAACCTTTCCTTGCATAATGATCAAATTGTAATCCTGGACTGACTTATGGTTTTAATCATCTTTTAGTTCAACAGGAAACCACTGAAAGGGGTGGAATATCTAATATCAAATAAGTTGGTGGAAAACACACCTGCCTCTGTTGCTCAATTTTTGAAGAGCACCCCCACTTTGGATAAGGTTGTATTTGTCATCTATTACTCTTTAGATTTTGACGATTAATTACATTCACGTTTGGTCTTGAATATAAAACTGTTGGTTGTATTCAGGCTACAATCGGTGACTATTTAGGTCAACATGAAGAGTTTCCCCTTGCTGTGATGCACTCTTATGTAGATTCCATGAAGTTTTCTGGAATGAAATTTGATACCGCTATCAGGGAGTTCCTTAAAGGATTTCGTCTTCCTGGGGAAGCTCAAAAGATAGATCGAATCATGGAAAAGTTTGCAGAGAGGTAATGGTTATTTTGTATGTCCAATTTCCTTCATTTTACATTTTACTTTGGTGGTTTTTTTTGTTTGTCTTTAGAATTATGATTCGGCATATGATATATTTATATATACATAACTAAATGCTGAATTTTGATTGATGATATGTGTATAATTATGCCATCATAGTTATTGCTTTTGAGAAGCTAAATTTAAGTTTTTATCAACAGGTATATTTTATTTAACCCTGGTTCATGTCAATTATTTCCATTGAACTTGTACCGTGTGGGAAGAAGGAATTTTTTTTACTGGTCCCAATTATCCCTCTTAATTCGGGATAATTGGGAACTAAGTTGTGTGCTTTTTACCTTTGATATAAGAACTAGGTTGATTTTCAATCAAAACGACTGACATAAATTTGATGAACACTCTATTTTATGCTTACAGTTTCTACATATACTTCTTTGCACATATCATAGCCATTCTAATATACCGATAATTATGTCTTTTTGTACTAACGTCAGTGCCTTTTGTTTATGTTGTATATGCCAGATACTGTGCAGACAACCCAGGCCTCTTTAAAAACGCAGATACAGCATATGTTCTTGCATATGCTGTTATTATGTTGAATACTGATGCTCATAACCCAATGGTGTGGCCTAAAATGTCCAAATCAGATTTTGTTCGGATGAATGCTAAGGATGATCCTGATGAATGCGCGCCTAAAGAACTTCTGGAAGAGATCTATGATTCCATTGTCAAAGAAGAGATTAAAATGAAAGACGACCCATCTTTTATTGGAAAAAGCAGCAGACAAAAGTCAGAAGGTGAAGAAGGACGCCTCGTCAGTATTCTAAACCTGGCACTCCCCAAAAGAAAGTCATCAGAAGAGGCTAAGTCTGAAAGTGAGGCTATCATTAAGAAAACACAAGCTATTTTCAGGAATAAAGAGGTGAAAAGAGGAGTTTTCTACACTGCTCAGCAAATTGAACTTGTAAGGCCCATGGTAGATGCTGTTGGGTGGCCGTTGCTTGCTACTTTCTCTGTAACTATGGAGGAAGGTGATAATAAGCCTCGTGTCATTCTGTTGATGGAGGGCTTTAAAGCTGGAATACATATTACATATGTGCTCGGAATGGATACCATGCGTTATGCATTTTTAACATCTCTCATCAGGTATGATATTTTCTTGCATCCTCTGTTGCTCCACACCTCCAGAAAATGTTATTTTGACTATTAATGAGTCATTTGTTTTTTTTTGTTTTTGAATATTCTACAAGTATCGTGCCTTCTGCATGAGAATACAACATGGAAACTTGATGTTTGGCGAAGTCCACTTGACTATGTTCATTTAGTTTCTTTGTTGACAACTCAGGTTTAATTTCTTGCATGCCCCCAAGGAAATGCGTAGTAAAAATGTTGAAGCTTTACGGACACTATTGATCCTTTGTGACTCAGACATGAATGCCCTTCTAGACACATGGAATGCAGTTCTGGAATGTGTTTCTCGTCTTGAACATATAGCAACAACTCCTGCAATTTATGCCACTGTCATGCAAGGGTCAAATCAAATCTCCAGGGATGCTGTTGTTCAATCTCTCAAAGAGTTAGCTGGGAAACCTGCTGAACAAGTGTTCATGAATAGTGTTAAACTACCCAGTGATTCAATTGTAGAATTCTTCACTGCTCTCTGTGGTGTATCCGCTGAAGAGCTAAAGCAAGCTCCAGCTCGTGTTTTCAGCTTGCAAAAGCTTGTTGAAATTAGTTATTACAACATGGCTCGTATACGTATGGTATATCTTTTATCAAATAAAGTTGCACATATTTGCTCTCAATTTGATGTTTGTCATCTTAAAATTGCTTTTGGTGGGTTTTTACAACAATGTTTTTCGGGCTATTTGACTTTTATGATTGTTGAATTTCGTTTTCAGTGTATTAGCTCAAACTTGAGTATTGTCTGTCTTCATATTGGGAAAGTCATTTACTTCATATTAGTCGATTTGATGGAATTAGTTTATGCATATATAATGTGTTCACATGTCTATGCACTAGTATGAATGTTTTTGACATACTGTGAATGATTTGAAAATGTGATCTTGTTCAAGTTATCTATTAATATTGGCATCAATGAGCTGAGTGCCTTTTGTTATTGCTCTAAATGCATTTCTAATCTCTAGTTATGTTTCTCAGGTGTGGGCTAGAATCTGGTCTGTTCTAGCTGATCATTTTATATCAGCTGGGAGTCATTATGATGAGAAAATTGCCATGTATGCCATAGATTCTTTAAGACAACTTGGTATGAAGTATTTGGAGCGTTCCGAGCTGGCCAATTTCACTTTTCAAAATGATATTCTCAAACCATTTGTGGTTCTTATGCGGAATAGTCAAAGTGAATCCAAAAGAAGGCTAATTGTTGATTGCATTGTTCAGGTCTAGTGGCCATTAACTTCAATTCTCCTTCAACTTGTGTTAGTATCATTGGATATATTTACTAAAATTCAGTTGAAACCGTTTCCTATTGCAGATGATAAAATCTAAGGTTGGAAGCATAAAATCTGGATGGCGTAGTGTTTTTATGATCTTTACAGCTGCTGCAGATGATGAATTGGAATCAATTGTCGAGAGTGCATTTGAAAATGTTGAACAGGGTAGGAATGTGTTTCTTTGATCTTATCATTGCAGATTTTTGTTGCAATTATGGTTTATCTGACACTTAAAATTTTTACAGTCATTTTAGAACACTTTGATCAAGTAGTGGGAGACTGCTTCATGGATTGTGTGAATTGTCTCATCAGGTTTGCCAATAATAAAACTTCACATCGAATTAGTTTGAAGGCCATTGCTCTCCTGCGGATCTGTGAGGACCGTCTTGCAGAGGTTTGTTCGGTTATTGGTTGGAAATTGCATTTTTACAATAAAGGATTATATTTCTTATTTGTTCCGAGATTCTGTAAATCAATTTAATGGGTTCTACCCTTCCTTAGACGCCACTGTAGTGGAAGTTTTTATAACTACAGTAGTTCAATTTAACCAGCTAACCATCGACTGAGATGTATTTTTATAATATGTTATACAAACCTATATCTTTCCCTTTATATCTGTATTGTATCTCAAAGTCGAGAGGCGGCAAAATGTTTTGAAGTTAAACTATTCATATATTTTTTTTCCCAAAGGCCAAAGCTTAAAATAAAAGCTCTGGCTTTGATATTGTGTAAGTTTCGAAATTTTATGGGGAAACTGAAGGGAACCAATTACTTTGTGTGATCATCATAACTAGTATATGTAAAAAATATAGCTTTGTTTTTCAGGATTTGGAACTTTGTTTCTTTACTTCCGTTAATCTATTCCTTTCTTAACCTTACTGCTCTTTCTTTAAGTGGTTTCTTTTGTTTGTTCAGGGTCTTATTCCTGGGGGTGCTTTAATGCCCGTTGATGCTAATTTGGACACAACTTTGGATGTAACTGAGCATTATTGGTTCCCGATGCTGGCCGGTTTATCTGATCTAACATCAGATCAAAGACCAGAGGTCAGAAGTTGTGCACTTGAAGTGTTGTTTGATTTGCTGAATGAAAGAGGTAGCAAGTTCTCTAAATCATTTTGGGAGAGTATTTTCCATCGAGTTTTATTTCCAATTTTTGATCATGTGAGACATGCTGGAAAAGAGGGCTTCGTTTCTAGTGATGATGATTGGTTTCGTGAAACAAGCATACATTCACTTCAGCTGCTGTGCAACCTTTTCAACACATTCTATAAGGTAATGTAACGAACTAAAAAGTATATTTTTTCTATTCTTTTAATTTTGACTTCTGTTGGCCTTGTAATCTAACATTATAAAGCTTTTTTTGGTCTGTTTAGTGGTTCTGAAACTGGCTTGGCTAAAATGTTATGACCCTGCTCTGCCCATGTGGGCTGAGCTGTCCTTTTAGAGACTCTAGTGGTTGAATATCGATTGTTATCCATTGCTTTTGTCGAATGCTGATGTTTATTGATTGCTTTTGTTAACTAGAGGGAAACGCCGCGCTAGAATGGTTCTGTGTTGCGGCTGTAGCGCTGCTCTTGGCAGAGAAATCGTAGAGAAGACTAGAGGAAAAGTCAAATATGCCAGCATTTTTTTTATCACTAAAAGACAAAAAAAACCCCAATTTTATCCCGAAAAGAAAAAAAGCCCTCACCATTTAGTCTTTTTGAAATTTTTAGGTTTTTGACTTCCCGACTTCTCCTATCTTCTCTTTTGCGACCTTTGCTGTCATGTGACTCCGGCTCAGTTGGTGTTGACTCTGGCTATACCTTCTCTCTCGCCTGTTCTCTTCCTCCACCAAATCTCTTCTTCTCCCCTGTTTTTCTCACCCTAGACTTCGGGGCAGTAGCCTTAGCACTACATTACTATAGAGTTTTGCGGCTCGTTCGCTATGCTACGCCATCTGTCATTGACTACATAAGTGTTTATTAGGCTGGAACATTACTCACTCTTTGAGCGCTTTTGGTGTTTGAGATAGGCCTAGTCCAGAAAGATGACATCAAATTTTATGTGTTTTGTTACTGGGCCACCTGCATTTGTTCATGCTCTAGATGTCCAATCTTGAGTGTGGGGGCATGTGTTGAGATCCCACATTAATTATATATGTGGCCATAGTAGTTCTTATTGGGGTTCGGTAACCCTCACTCTTGAGCTAGCTTTTGGATGGAGTTATGTCCATTATTCTAAGAGATTTCTTTATTAAAAATTAATAAATAAGAAACAAATGGATCTGTTAAAATCATTCTTTTTAGGGTTACATTTCTAAGTTTCATTTCAGGATAATTGATGTGGGAACCTCAATAATTTACTGTTTGATGTATAACTCTACATGCCATTTTCTTTTAATTATTTTTTTTTTGTACTGTGAAAAGTCCAAGTCCCACATTGAAAAAGATAAGGGTTGAAAAAAGTTTATAAAGAACAGGTAATCCTCACCTTAGAAGTTGGTTTTGTAAGGATGAGTTTGGCCCAACTTAAGACCTAAGATGGTACCAAAGCCTATTCATCAGGCCGTCTCACCATATTATCCACACACCAAGTCAAATATTTTTGAAGTGAGGAGGGTGCATTGGGAAAAACTCAAGCCTCAAATTGAAAATAGATATAGCCTAAAATGAGTTTATAATGAAAAGATGCCGCTCACGTTACAAGTCGGTTTTGTAAGGATAAGTTAGGTTCAATCTAATAGCTAAGAATTAAATTTATTGGACTTGGTTGTGCTTGATAAGGTCTTCAAAGACTTTGTTAGTTTCTTGGATTTGATGCATCTGTTTTCTACCTTTCTTTAATCAAGTTATACGAATATGAATTTTGGGCATTTATTTCAGTATTTATTTACCTAATTGCTGTTAAAATTTGAAGAAGTATTCATGGGTAATCTTGCTTCCAGGAGGTTTGTTTTATGCTGCCACCTTTGCTGAGTTTGCTGTTAGATTGTGCCAAAAAGACAGATCAAACGGTGGTCTCAATTTCTCTGGGTGCGCTGGTGCATCTCATCGAAGTTGGTGGTCATCAATTCAGTGACAGTGACTGGGACATGCTACTTAAAAGCATAAGGTGCAATTTTTTTCCCCAGTTTTTTGAAATTCCCTGTAATTATTATGGTATTAACTACAACACATTTCTGAATACTGTTCTCCAGAGATGCATCATACACAACACAACCTCTAGAGTTGCTTAATGCTTTGAGTTTTGAAAATGTGAGAAATCACGGAGGCATTATTAGAGACTCTGAGGCCAATGCAGGTGACAGTGTAACCATAAAGTCTATTGAGTATGAGGCAGTGGGTGACCATCAACATGATGCCAATAGTAATGGGAAATTATCACCGCTTGCATCCTCGAACGCAAATGCTGATGGAGTTGAAGATTTAGTATCACAGACAAATATAGATCAGTCTGAAGGTTAGAGTTTTTTAATTTTTAGTTGATTGCATGTTTAAGCATGCTCCTGTCTTCAGTAAGATAACCGAGATGCAGTATCAATTATCAAAATAAATCATAAAAGTGAAATGGCGGATTCAAAATTCCTACACCCCAATGGTGGGACTTTTGAACATATGATGAAAGAAAAATGAAGTGGGAACTCTGCATTAGTTGAAACTGAAGAATAAATAAATGAAGTTTGAGGAAATTAAGGAGTT
>Ga0228710_1001525_pt1 | contig 34936 bp, 16 predicted proteins | sample MedpolnodulmetaG_FD_177995 | JGI IMG/M metagenome (GOLD analysis project Ga0228710, IMG submission 177995) | Root nodule microbial communities from Medicago polymorpha collected in Santa Monica, California, United States - pink nodules | ecosystem: Host-associated > Plants > Roots > Nodule... | reverse complement strand
TATATATATATATATATATATATATATATATATATATATATATATATATATATAAAGTGTTGATGATTTGTGTTTTAGTCTGTGAATATATGCGGTGTTGAATCATGTGTTCATGCATACATGGCCAAGTCCAAGTGTTGATGAGATCAATTGGCAAAACAACTCTGACATCCAAAACGGTACCACATGCGTGCATATTCATGTCTAGAGCATTGCATGCATATGAATTGATGTGAAAAAAAGTGAATAGTGTGAATTATGTGAACTATATGCATTCGATGAATTATATGCATTATGTGGAATATGTGCTTTATGTGAATATAAGCAGAGATGAGTATATGGATATATTTTCTAAATAATGATTTCGGTGTAATTTGATGATTAAGATAAATGAGGAATAATGTAAGAAACTCTTGTATGATTAATGTTGTTGATTTATGAAAGCATGTATATGTGATATTTTGAAACCCTATTATACTATACTTGAATTCATAGTTTCTTAATGTTGAATGTAAACTTACCCTCCAGTGAGTTTTGTCGCCTTGCCATTGTAAAATGGTGTTGACGTGCAGGTTAACGACGCTTGAGACGGCGTGAGTTCCGAGGATTATCTTGAGGCTTCCTCATTTTCTTTGTTTTTGGAGTCTAGTATAGGCTTTGATTAGGACCTTGGTCGGGATTTTATTTTTATATTATCTGTTGGATTACGTTATGAATTCGGAGTTTTTAGTTTGATGTATTTTGAGATTGGATTATGATGCTGAGACCTTGAGTAGATTTCTGGAGATTGTTGTTTATTCTGTTGTGAAACTTTGATGAAAACAAATTATGATATGCACGTTTTGATTTTTAGTGACGTAGCACCTTGATCACAATATGAATTAATTTTTGTATTTATATTAAATATTAGTGGTGGAGTTCAAGGGCTGCTTCAAGTGGCCGTCGGCGAGACATTTTGCGTTACCGCATGGACTGCTCTGGTTCGTTTAAGATATGGGGTTTTCCTCGACCCATATCTACCCTCTGTTCGTTTCGTTTTGTTCACTGTTCACGGTGGTGGTGGGTTGTGACAATTGTGTTTCTTTGTAAAAACCTGTCAAGGTCTAGTGGTTTTTTATGTTTGATAAAACTATCACTACTTTCTTCTTGGAGGTGGTGACAGTTCTAGTGGATTCAAGTGAAATTGAGTAGTTTATTTCGTTATAATGCTCTAGTCACCTAAACTTTGTCAATTTTGCGGTTCTAGTTCGTTTGAAACGGTAGCGGTTATAGCCATGCCACCGTCGTTTTTGTTCTATTTACAAGCTTGAACTAGTTTGACGTTGTTGGGTTAAGAATACATCAACTTCGGGTTGTACTTCTGGACTGTAGTGCTCGAAAGGGTGATGCGTTTGCGATCATGTTTTGCTTTAGATTGATATGTGGACATAAACTTATTGTTGGTGTTTTCGTCGTGGTAAGTGGTGGTTTTGTGGGGTTGCTTCCGAGTTGGCAAACAATTTCATTTACCAGTCTTGATACGAAGAAACGCTATTTTCACTGATACAGAGAGGAACACTTATACACCACTTTCTTTTGAAATTTGGTTTTGCACCCCGAGTTGGATTCGCTTGATTGTACTCGTGGTGGCTGAGTTGTTTACTTCATATTTTGATTCTTCGTTTATGTTTTATTTTGTTATTGAGTAGTGATATATGTACAACCATTTGGCACAACTTTGATGACAACTTTTATTTGCTCTCTTCTCATTGGTCCAAAACAATAGACAGAGAAAAAAGAAGAGAGAGAATAAGAATAAGAATAGGCTTAATTAATGATTTGGTCCCTTAAGTTATTTGTTGGTTACATTTTGGTCCCATAAGTTATTAACGTTACAATTTGGTCCCTTAAGTTAGTATATGTTAGCCAAATAAATCCTCACCGTTAGTCTTTTGCCAAAACGTTAAATAGGTACATGTGAACAGTGACGTGACAACTTGCAATGTGTATCCACCTTAGACATTGGCTTAACGGTTTTGACGGTGGGGATTTATTTGGTTGATGGAAGATGACTTAAAGGGACCAAATTGTAACGTTAATAACTTATGGGACTAAAATGTAACCAACAAATAACTTAAGGGACCAAATCATTAATTAAGCCATAAGAATATAATGTGAGTATGAGAGAGAAAGTTGTCAAAAAGTTGTAATAAAGTGGTTGTACAAATATCATTTCTCTTTGTTATTTATCCTTTAGGGTTGGTCCTGAAAAGTGTAGCTTCACATCGGTTGTATTGCCGTTTATAGGGTTGTACGTCCCCCAGTCTTTTGTATTTTTATTTAATATATTTTCTTTTGCATATAAAAAAACTAAGCATATAAAATCCCTAACGAGTGTGGTGCAAATATTTATCGGTGTTTTAAATATAAATAAAAATTTATTTAATAGAAACACTATATTAAAGTTTATATTTTAACAATAGTCATGAATTTTCAAAATCTTATCATATCGATTTTCTCCTATATGTATATAGGAGAATTTGGTTTGAGAAACTGGTTTGATGAAATTTCTAAGAACATGGAAGTTGTGGAACTCAAAAGATCCATCAAACAGTTATCGGACTCTCCTCACTTCATTGACTCTACCAAGGAGATACCTACTGCTATCAAAACTGGGCTTGACACCTCCTGGATTACCAGTTTGTTTATCAAGCCAAAAAGGGTAGTAATGAAGAGTCTGAATATGGAAGATCCTGAAAAAAATGAAGCTTGTTGAGAAACTTCAAGAGGATTTGTTTGAACAGAAGATGTTATCTGAAGACTTAAGAAGACAGCTGACAGAGCTTAAGGAAGAACAAAAGCAATAGAGAATCATTCAAGAAGCTCAGATTAAGAAAACAGAAGAACTTGAAATGAATTTGAAGCAACATGAAGAATCCTTGGCCAAGCAAGCTGCTTTGGAAAAGAAACAGGATGAGACAAATGCTGGAATTGCTGATATTCTGATGATGTTGAAGAATCAATCTTCTAAGAACCTTAGTTGCACACCATCCTTCTTGTTGTTTAACTTTACTTCTGACATTTTATGCTTCTAATTCTTACATATCTTGTCTCTGATACATTATTTATGATGCTTAACATTTTGGTTATATTTATTTGCATCTGATATCTTTATTTTAGAAATATTCATGTTTTATCCATCTGTTCTTACTCTTTTTCTTTAATTTTAGTCTTTTTGTTGATGACAAAAATGGGAGTAAGACATAATAACATTTAGGCTCTGAGTCCACTAAATTAAAAATAACATTAATTTAAGAGAACCTTCTTCTCATCTCTTAGTCTCTGGATTTCATGTGAATTATTTCTGAGTCACGTTTTTATACTTAAAATGAATTTATTTAACTTGAATAGAACTTAGGGGGAGCTTAAAAACCTCACCTTAAGGACTCTTAGACTCAGGGTGAGCTTACAAATCTCAGACCCTAAAGTCAACTTGTTAATTAGATTAACAATAATTGACTACTAATACTAGTATTGGTCATCATCAAAAAGGGGCAGATTGTTGGAACAAAATATGTTTAACATTGCCACCTTAAGTTTTGATGATAACAAAGTATTAAAAGTTCAATTGGATATGCTAATATTTGTTCAAGTGAGCAGGAACGTAGCCTAAAATTTATAATTCTTTAAACAAGGTATTGGTTATGGAAGAACAAATGAGAGCAAAAGAATTTACAAAGGAAGCTTAGTTGCAAGTCAGAGTCTGAAGAAGTAAGAGTCTGAAGACCATCAGAAGCTGACAGTCAGAGTCTGAAGTCACCCAGAGTCTGAAGTCAGTTATATTGGTTATTTGAAGACACAAGTTTGCAGAAGGAATAAAAGCCTAGAGCAACGGCTATTTCATAGGAATTAGAAGGAATTGGATGCTTATCCACTCGAGGAGCTTGATGGTCGGATATGGCAAGTGTATCAAATCGTTTACTAAGTAATAAAGTTATAAGTATAGTATCGTATCCACAGGGATTGTTGTTTTGTCCAAACAATTCGCGTTATTTAGTTTTGTAAGTTGACGGTATAAAATTTAGGTTGCAATTTTTATCTGTTTGCAATAGAGCAAGTTTACCTGTTTTGGTTGCAGGAAAGTAAGCAGCAGTCCTCTATGTATATATGTTGTTGGATAATAAGTAATAGTATGTCGCGTTTATTTATCTTAGGTAGATTATACAAGTGATGAGGCTGTTGGGACGTTACTAACCTACTTTGGTATATCCCTCTGATGGCTAACTGCACTTGTTGATCGCACGGTGATCCTTACGTGCGGGGTCTTGTTAATTCAAAGGTAATTGCAACATAAACGTAAATTGGCTTTCCAGTGTTTCCCAAGGCAATGATGGCCAAGTTTCCCTTAGGTCTGCCCATCTATGAATCTTAGGACACTCATAGCACATTCTCTCTACGCTTTCTTAGTAGTTTCTACAAACGGGCAGCCCTAATCTACGTCTACCTCACTAAGGGATTGAATAGAATGGTTCTATTAGGTTACAGCTTATTTCGGACAGCTAGGCACTTGTTTCCCTAATTACTAACCAGTTAATTCCTAGGTTCGGTAAGGCACCACCGACTCAATGGTTTTTAGCCACTAAGTACCTACGTCTAGGGTCTACAATTCTTATGGTATCTTTGGCTAGTTAATATTCACTTACTTCCTAGATAGAAAGTTATCAGTAAAGTGATATAAATATCAACATATAAGCATCCAGTTAGTGATAGCAATATTAGGCCTTGTCACAACCTAAGTACCTAATCTAGGGTTGCACCTATCACAAAAATAAATTACTTCCTAATAAAACTTAATAGCAAACAAAATAATAAATAAAATAAAATAAACGACATATTAGGCCTTGTCACAACCTAAGTACCAACGTCTTTTTCATACCTCTATATAAAGGAATGAAGACTTGAAGATTAGTAGAGACTCAACAACATTTAAACTGTGTCAAAACTCTGTTGAACTGTGTCTTGCATATAAAATAAAAAGTTATTTAATAGAAACACTACATTGATGTTTACATATTGAAAATAGTCATGAGTTTCCAACAATTTATCATATCGACTTTTTCATATATGTATATAAAATTTGTTTATATAGATATAACCACTTAAAATCTGCAGCAGAAGCGGTGCAAACATTGAACGGTGGTTTGCATATAAAATAAAAAGTTATTTGATAGAAACAATGCATTAATTTTGATATTTTAAAATAGTAATGGGTTTCAAAATTTTATCATATCAACTTTCTCATATGTGTACACAAAAAATTGTTTTTGCATATATAAACAAATAAAATCCATATTGGTGTGATTCAACTATTTAACATATTTTTGTATATACAAAAGAAAATATTTAATAGAAACCTTACATTAATACTAATAATTTGTGTTTAATATCTTTAAACATTTGACACTATTAACAATTTAATTATTTTTAATATAATTACAGTAATGTCAAGTGACTCGTGCGAAAAACTTGGATCTTTACTAAATTGAGTAGAAAACAAGGTAATGTGAGTAATCAGTTAATATGAAATTATTACTATTATTTTAAAATTTCAACTATTGATAGCTAACATGCCCCCCTACCCCATAATTAGTTTATTTTCTTTCAATAAAAACCACAATAGCACCTAAGATCTATTAAAACCACAATAGCATCTAAGATCTATTGTTTCTGGATCATGTAATATTTAAATTCACAACTTGAAATAGTTCAGTATAAAAATCCTTTGAATAAAAAATAATACAAAGCTCACGTACAAGAATAAGGACTACAAGGAGTACCCCAACCCGTACAACTAAGGCGAAAAGGTCCTAAACCCAATAGTAAGCTCATGCTTTATTTTACTTTGGGAAAATTCAAAAGTTCATAAATCCATTGAAATCGATATAAATTTTTTCCTAGTACACTATTTATTTTTTACTAAAGCATGGACGAGTTGTGACCGAGCTTATAGGAGCAAAATTAAAGGATCTATTCCTAGAATAGGAAAATCTTTTGGTATTATTATAAGCCAAGGGATGACCATTAAATAAGAGGCAATTATTACCCTGCTTTTTAAGAATTATTTGGTCGATTGGTTTTAACCCATTACAAGACAACAATATTTGACTTTGTGCACATCTGCAAGTGTTGACTATTGATACATGCCATTGTAGTTTTCCGTGTATTACTGACCTTCTTTGTTGAATTCGAAGGCTGCTCAATGAACAGTTCAAAGATGATCCTGAAAACAAAAGTTGTTTTAAGACTATTAATTAGAAAGAGATCATAATTAAAAGCATATGCAATTAGAGGAATATTATATAAGTGAACATATACCTTTGAAGAAAAGACTTGTAAGGAAGATTATGGAAATAAGATACTTAAATATGGTTACCATTGTTCTTTGTGTGGAGGGTTGGAGGTTTTTCAAAAGATTACAAAAGTTTGACTTGTCTATGGTACATTATTTTGTACAAAGCATGGTTTATATACAAGTCTATTAAGGAAAGAAAAAACACAATGAAATGAAACGGATACATAATTACTTGTTATAACATATGTAACATGTGCAAGCAACTTTATGGCAATGGATGTTATGAATTGTTGGTTTGATTATGGAGTTGATGGCAATATATGAATGATCGGTTTTCTAATTTTGTGGCATGAGTTGAATTAAGGTCTAACTATTTCTCCTGAAACCTTAAATAGCCTATTGCAAGGACATGCTGGTTAACCTTTTAAACTATAGAATGGCAGACAATATCAAAAGGAAGTGAATAGAGGTATTTTACTATTTTCAAACAATCATTTAGAAAAGAAATTACATTGATGTATGTTTTTGACTTTAGAGTGCTTTGGCCAAACTTACGATATAGAGTGTGGGTTCTATGTCATGCGATATATGATTAGTTTTATCTATGTGAGTTTATACTTGTTGTTTATTTTATTTATGAAGAAAAAAATTATGTGGGTCACTAAAATAAACTATAATATATACAACAAAAAAATTAAAGTTGTAATAAACATTAAACACGATTTTGAAGTGACGGAGTTTGACTAAAAAGATCAGCTGGGTACTTTAAGAAAATGAATTACATATTTTACTACTATTATAAATTATAACTTATTTTTGGTTTTTGTACAATTGTTAATTGGTGTAATTTTCAATTCACATGACAATATAACGAAGGTTTAATACCCACAAATTAGAAAACATCTAAACCTCTGCTAACCAGCCAATAGGAAGAATGTCAAAAATCACGTATGTCACTTTTACTTATTTTTTGAAAATTTAATTTTTTGGCTTTATCATTATAATTACTGATAACTATGGAGTATAACTAATTGCATTTTGCAACATATCTATTAAGAATATCTAAAAATCGTACTCGAGCAAATTTTCATAATTATCTTTTTTTAACCTCATGATCTTAATTTTCTGCCTAATGATCATTTTGCAAAGTATTACACAACATATAAAAATCGTACTACAACATATTTTCTTAATTGTTATTTTTTAAACTCATAATCTTCTTTATTTTATGTGTCTAATGGTCATTTTGCCAAATATAAAACTAATTTACTTATTTATGAAAATTTAATTTTTTTGGGTTTAACATCATAATTAACGATAACAATGGAGTGTAACTAATTCCATTTTTCAAAAAATCTACTAACAATATAAAAAAATGGAACTCCAACATTTTTTCATAATCATCCAATTTTACCCTCATGATCTTTTTTTTTTGTGAAGTGTTTACCCTCATGATCTTAATGGTCATTTTGCAATTTTGAGTTTGTTTTTTTGGTTTTATCATCATAATTATTGATAACCTCGGCGTGTGACTAATTTAATTATGCAACATATAGACTAATAATATATAAAAATCAACCTGAAAAAACAATATATATAAATAATACTGCAGTAAATATTCAGAACATCCTTTTATAACCTCATGATCTTCTATGTTTTACGTGTCTAATGGTCATTTTGCATAATTTAAAACTATATATAAATCATACTCCAGCAAATTTTCATAATTGTCCTTTTTAAACTCATGATCTTCTTAATTTTATGAGCATAATGGTCATTTTGCAAAATATAAAACTAATTTACTTATTTCTTGAAAATTTAATTTTTTTTGGCTTTATTGTCATAATTTCGGAGTGTATCTAATTTCATTTTGCAACATATCTATCTACTTCCACTAACATATATAAAAATCGCACACCAGCAAATTTTCATAATTCTCCTTTTTTAACCTCATGATCTTCTTATTTTGTATTTGTCTAATGGTCATTTTGCAAAATATAAAACCAAATTGTTTCCTTTTTCTTATCTGTATCATCCAATTTCCTCAAAAACTTTTATGGCATAAGTATAGCAAAATAGTCTATTCTCTTCATTATTAATCTTTTAATCTAAGTTATTTTCATATAAAAAAATCAATAGAGACACTACATTAATGTTGATATTTTCAAAATCATCATTAGTTTTCAAAACTTAAGTATATCAACTTTCTTTCTTTTTTATTTATTTTTTGTCAAAAAAAACTTTCTCATATCGGTATATATAATATTTGAGTTTTGAGATATAAGTAAATAAAATATGCAACAACTGCAGTGCAAATATTTTGTATATAAAATAAAAACTATTTAACAGAAACACTATATTAATGTTGATATTTGAAAAGTGTTACAAGTTTTAAAAATTTAATCATATCGACTATCGCATATCGGTACATATAAATTTTCTTCTATATAAAATCCATATTGGGTGATTCAACTATTTAACAGATTTTCGTATATACAAAAGAAAATATTTAATAGAAATCTTACATTAATACTGATAATTTGCATTTACTATCTTTAAACATTTGACAATATTAACAATTTAATTATTTTTAATATAATTACACTAATGTCAGGTGACCCTTGCGAAAAACATGGATCTTTTACTAATTTGAGTAGAAAACAAGGTAATGTGAGTAATCAGTTAATAAGAAATTATTACTGTTATTTTAAAATTTCAACTCTTGATAGCTGACATGCCCCCCTCCCCGATCATTAGTTTATTTTCTTTAAACAAAAACCAAGATAGCACCTAAGATCTATTGTTTCGACGTCTTGTAATATTTAAATTCACAACTTGAAATAGTTAAGTATAAAAATCCTCAGATTAAAAAATAATAGAAAGCTTCAGTTTTTTTTTAAGCAAATAAACTTTTACTAAAAAAGGACTAAAAAGAGTACCTCAACCCGTACTACAAAGGCGAAAAGGTCATAAACCCAATAGTAAGCTCATGCTTTATTTTACTTGTGCAAATTCAAAAGTTCCTAAATCCATTCAAATCCATTTTTTTTTTCTAGTACACTATTTATTTTTTACTAAAGCATAGAAGAGTTGTGACTGAGCTTATAGGAGCAAAATAAAAGGATCTATCCCTAGCATATAAAAATCTTTCCATATTATTATAAGCCAAGGGATAACCATTATATAAGAGAGAATTATTACACTACTTTTTAAGAATTGTTTGGTCGATAGGTTGAAACCCATTACAAGACAACAATATTTGACTTTGTGCTGCAAGTGTTGACTATTGATACATGTCATTGGAGTTTGATGTGTATTACTGACCTTCTTTGCAGAATTCGAAGGCTGCTCAATGAACAGTTAAAACATGATCTTGAAAACCAAAATTGGTTTAAGACTATATTGATTAGAAATTGATCATAGTTAAAAGCATATGCAATTGGAGAAATAATATATAAGTGAACACATATCTTTGATGACAAGACTTGAAAGGAAGATTATGGAAATAAGATACTTAAATATGGTTTCCATTTTTCTTTGTGTGGTGTGTTGGTGCTTTTTCAAAAGATTACAAAAGTTTGACTTGTCTATGTTCCATTATTTTGTACAAAGCATATGGTTTATATACAAGTCAATTATGGATTGAAAAAAATAATGAAATGAAACGCATACACCAGTAATTGTGATAGCATATAAAACATGTGAAATCAACTCTATGGCAACAGATGCTATGAATGGTTGGTTTCGACTTTCGATCACGGAGTTGATGGAAATATATAAATGATCGGTTTTCTAATTTTGTGGCATGAGTTGAATTAATGTCTTACAATTTCACTAGCAAACTTAAATAGCCGATTCCATAGACATGCAAGTTAACCTTTCACACTGTATAATGGCAACCAATATCAAATGGAAGAGAATAGATGTATTTTAGGAAGCTAACTTCAAAGAATCATTTAGAAAAGAAATTACACTGATTTTGATTTTATAGTGACCTGGCAAAACTGAAAATATAGAGTGTGGGTACTATATATGTCATGCGATTTTTTCTTCATAAAAACAAACTTAACTCATTTCGTTTATAATAGTAGTTGTAATATAAGATAACATATAATCATGAACATGAGAACTAAAATAAGATAATGATGCCCTAGCTAACAAGTAGGCAACATTATTTGCTTATCTTCTAATGAAACTTACCTTAAAGTTTTGATGATTCATAAGTGAAGCTTTGCAAGTATTCCAAATCGCGCTGAACATGGAATTAGTGCTGAAGTTGCAATAGATGTCGTCAACCACTTAGTTGTAATCAAGTTTGATAGATTCCGAAGGAAACATCAAAGTACCAAGCCATTTTATCTCTTCTTTTAGGCCTCTTGCTTCCACTTCTTTGGGTTGTTGGAGACCATTCTACCACGTTGCCTTCCCTCCAATGAACTCCTGTTGATCCCCTCTTAGACTTACACTGACCCCATAACAATCTTGATCCTTAAAAATTGTTGCATCGACATTACACTTCACTTCCCCTGTTACCGGTCTAATCCAGCCCTCTTGTCTATGATCTGCCATCCACTATTTTGGTATTCTCCTTGTTCTCTCATTCCTTGACTTACACGGACCTGCTGCCATTGAAGTAAGACATCGCACGCCATATCCACTTAGAGACGCGGTTATGTTTCGTCGTCGTTCCATAACTTGTTGTTTTGATGTTTCCAAATGCACCAAAAGGGTCATTACGAAATCAAAGAGTTGTTGGTGTTGTAGAGATTCTAGTAACTGGAAGAAAATAGCTACAAAACCACTCGTCATTTCCATGTTGTCTTGTATAATGTGCCATAGATCTGCTGCACTCCAAACCTCCTATAGTTTTGCACATCCGAAAAAGACAATCTAGTCATTCTCATAGAAGCTCTCGGAGTGCACGCACTGATCCCAAACAAGTACACCGCGAGTTTGAAGCCTGTGTTTCATGAGTAGACATCCCCTTACCATCCTCCATAAGAATACCTTTACTTTTTGCGGGATTCGAAGACTCCAAATTTTCATCCAGTTGCCTTTTACTCTCAGCTCACTGTTATCCACTAGGTTCTCCATGGTATAGTTATATATCGATTTAAACATGTAATCACTGTGTTTTATGAATTTCCAGCACCGTTTGTCTTCTCCCATGTCATCCATAATTGGCATAGCTAGGATATTTTCAGTGTGTCTCTCATTAAACACCTCTTTAATAACATCCATTTTCCACTCATTGGTGTCATCCTCAATTATCTCTCTAACCATCATGCCCTCCCTCCCTGTCGGAACGTTAATTGTCACATAGGCTCTCCCTTCATCATTAATCCAGGGATCATACCATGATCTAATATGCGAACTATCTCCTAATCTCCATATGAGGTCTCCTTCGACTATTACCTGTGAAGCATGGATATTACGCCATTCATAGCTTGGGTTGTGACCCAATTTTGCATCCACAAAATTATCTTTTTGAAAATATCTAGCTTAGAAAACTCTTGCAACTATAGTATCATGGTTGATTTCTAATCTCAACCTAGCTTCCCTAGCATTGCCAAATTAAAACCATACAGATCTCAAAAGCTCGTGCCTCCATATTCTTTTCTCATTGTCAGTTTCTCCCATCTTAACTAGTTGATGCCTTTCATTTTTTGTCTAGTAGATCACCACCAAAACGAATTAAACATTTTTTGAATCTTTTCTCCTAAAGTTGTCGAGAATATAAAGGAACTCATACAATATGTTGGAATCGATTGAGCAACGAACTTAATAAGTACCTCTCTTCCAATTTTAGATAAATGTTTTCCTGACCAATGTTGTATTCTCTTAAAATTTGGTCTCGTATATGATTGAGCACAACCCTCGTCTTTCTCCCCACCATTGATTGTAATCCCAAATAATTTTCAGAGCCTATACTCTACGAGACCTATAAAATGCTCTTCACAATCTCCCTTGTCGTATAATCAATGTTCTTGCTAAATTTATTGCCTTTCCCGAGGCCTCTTCATATTTTTTAAGTGCCTATAACAAATTTGTTTGCCTCTTTTTCGTTTTCCCCACAAAATAGAAAACAATCATCTGCAAATAATAAGTGTGTCAGGAGTGCGGCTCCCTGACATACTTTGATACCATGAATGTCCCATCGGGCTTCTAATTTTTTTAGCAATACTAAGACGCCTTCCGCACAAATAATAAAAAGGTATGGGGACAGCGGGTCCCCTTAACGTAAGCCTCCTCCAGGATCTTGTAACCCAATACCATCACCATTTACAAACATTTGATATTTTACATTAACATTATCCATACAAATTCCCATTCATATCACCCACTTCTCATAGAACCCCATCTTCCGCCTCATACCTTGGAGAAAATTCAAATTTACTCTGTCATATGTTCGATATTATCTATCTTCAGCGCTACTTCCCCCTTCTTCCCTTTGGACTTGCACTTCATGTGATAAAAAAAAAATTAGACGCTACAAAAACATTATCCAAAATAGATATATTTTCCACAAAATTTGAGTGTTACTTAGTAGTTCTACAAACAAGAAGCCTTAATCTACGTCTACCTTACTAAGGGTTTAAGATAATGGTTCTATTAGGCAATGACTTATTTCCTTTAGCTAGGCACTTGTTTCCTTAATTCCTAACCAGTTACATACTAGGTTCAACAGAGTTACTACTCAGTCTTAGTAATGTCACCTCTGAAGTACTTACTACTAGGTCAACTTTCTTTCGGTATGTTTCGCAAATTACTAATCAATTACTTCCTAGACAGATAGTTACTAGTACAAGGATATAAATATCAAGATATAAGCATCTATATAGTGATAGCAATGTTAGGCCCTGTCACAACCTAAGTACCTAATCTAGGGTTGCACCTATCACAGAAATAAACTAAGGAATTTCCTAAAAAAACTTAATAGTGAACAAAAAAAAAATATATATAAACGACATTAAATTAAATAAATATCCAAAAAAAATAAACAAATGTTCATCTTAGAACTCTAACCTAAAAATATATAGTTATACATGGTAACTAAAAACAAATTACTAAAGATAAAAACATACCCTAGAAAATCAAGGAGAAGATATAAATTCTCCCGAAGCTCCAAAGTATCCTTCTTCTTAAACTGCCACAGTTCTGAACATGAAATTTTGAATGAGGAAGGCTGGTATTTATAATGGAGATTTGGAACTAGGTTTGGGCTAAAAACGCAGGCTAAACCCAAAAAAACAAATAAAATTATGAATACGCCCCTCGCATTTGAGATGCTCGCGACGCATATAGTGCAATTTTGCATATGCCCTAAGCGCATGCTATATGCCATAGGCGCATATAGCAGCTTTGCCACACCCTAGGCGCATGGCATCCTCCTATTGGGCCTAGTTTCTCCGATTATCGTCGTTTTTAGGTCTTTGTTTTCAAATAACTAGCCTCAGAACTTTGGAACAGAATTCCTACCTATGTAAAGTCTCATGAGGCCTCTTGAATCTTCATTCTTGGTCTTCCCAAAGTCTTGACAATTCTTCAGATGTTCTTGATTTGCCAATTTGCATGATTTCTTCATGAATTACTTCAAACACCCCCTAAAATTTCTATGTTTCGGGCAAACTAGAATTTCAAACTAAAATATAGAAAACATTACAAAAATCCCGAAATCATAGGCAATCAATCTATACTCCTCCTTTTTGCTGCTAAAACCTACTGAAAATGACTGAAAAACATGCTAAGAATAACGTAAGATGACTTGTCATCAATATTCAAAGCAGAGAATTAGCATTTCAGGTTTTCTTTCTCCTTACGATTTCGAGATTTTGTGGGACATCACTTCTGCAGTTAAAAAATTAATGGAGCCTTTCTATTTACCCCAAATCGCCACGTGTTCCTCGATGTCTTTTCATCTTCACTTTCGCATGTTTCCACGTTTTTGCCTCCTTATCGATCGATTTTTCTCAAGATCTTTTAACTTCTCGATGAGCTAAGAAAATACTGCCACTTCTCACTAACCATGTGGCGGTTATCAACCAAAGACCCATGACAGGAACAACTTTTCCATCATCTATAAAGAATGGGTTTCCTGTTTTCTCCATGAACTCATTTCCTGGTTCCAAGCAGAAAAATTTTCTTTTTTCCTTTCTCTGGAGAAAAAATGTTTTCGAAAAAATGGATCGACTCTGAGAAGATGTCTTACTCACCATTGTCAAGAAGGTAGCGACTTCTGGGACTCAGAATCTTTTGAGATTCAAAGCCACTTTTGTTTACCACTATAAACTTGCGAACAAAGAGGTAGTCTTTAGGGCTCTCCCAAGAGACTGGTTGTGGTATATTTCTGACCACTAGCCTTGTGTGGAAAAACGCAAGCTCATGCAACGACTCTCTCAAAGTGTACATGAGGCTTATTTTGTGGTGGACACAGCCAGACTGCTTCATAGCGGATGCCCCAATCTTGAGGAAATAAAATTGATCCTCCAAAAAGTAACTGCTCGGGGATCCAATGGGGCTAAATACTTCCTCCTGATGCTGAAGGTGTTGGTTAAAGATGGTTTCTTACCTAATGAGGTTCTTTCCACTTTCCAAGATCTCTTTACTCAACGATGGTTGACTGATTGTAAAAGGGCCATCATCAATATTGAAAGCCCTCCTTCCTATAAGGGATGTCATTGGTCAAGGTTTTTACTCCCGGAGTTGGAGTATAGGCTCGTCTGTAACTCTGATGGGACTTACAAGGGTTATGGAAGAAAACCAAGAAAAAATTTAGCCTCTTCCCGGTCATATGATGAGTATTCCGTGAAAAATATTTGTCTTTTTTTTCGTCTTGACGTCAAACTCGCCTGGTTCCTCATTCAATTATGTTTCATATAAAATGCTAGATCTTAGGTTTACCATTTAGGGCTAGAAAGGTAGCTCTTATAGCCAATGTGTCGAATTGACTCGAATGGTTGTAACCATCATTTTGACATTTGTATCTTGGCCTGTTAGTTAGCCTTTAATGCCATTTTGATTTCCATTCTTTCATGCAATTCGACAATCACTATTGATTTATCAAATTGTCTCGTAGCATTAATCTTTTGATTCAAGTTTAACGCCAAGTTTTTGTTTCTCGACAAAAGATTTCTCCCTCATCATTTTACTTGTTTTTCAACAAGCTTAAATTTCTCAAATATTCGCCATTTTCTGTTACAACCTTTATTGTCAAAAAGTAACTCCTCTGACAAATTGTTAATGGAAAAATTTGCAGAAATTTTTCTTACAAAATTTTTCAGGATATCAACAATTTGGGATAACCAACAATTGAAATCAATTTGGCATCACCAACAATTGATACAAAAACAATTGAGATATGAAAATGGCTCACTCGGATTTGAAGAATTAGGAAATCGGAAAGATTTGGATATCTTCTGCCCCCACAAGTTTTGGCATTAACTATTCAATTGAAAGACAACCAATAAGAACCAACTTATCTTCTGATATTGTAGTCTCAGTTTAGAACTCATATACCCTGAAACCACTTGTGCTGGAATACCGAAAATGCAATTGAATTTTTGGTTTTTTACCATTATCTCTTTGTTTTGTCACCAATTTCTTCGATCACATCTTCTTAATGGTTCATATAACCATCTTTTGTTGTAATTCAGCCTCTAAGGCCTTTTTTATCTTATTTTCAGCCAAGTAAGCCGTAATCTTGTTCTAAGTATTTTACTTAGACATGATTATCATTTTAACTATTCCTCTCGGAAGGGGGAAATAGATCTTTCGCCATGATTTCTGTGTTAAGGACCTCTTTTTCCAACATGAAGCCATGGGTTAGATCGAGCCTTACAACTCTTGCCAATTTGGTCATCATCACGATCTTCAGCAAAAGAACACGGTGCTATTTTTGCCAAACTTTTCTCAAAGGTCTTCCTTGTGATATTATTGACTTCCGCAAGAAAGTAACTTCGATCTGCTTCGACATCTTCGACCAAGCCATCCTCTCTCCGAATCATAACTTTTTGATGCATAGAGGAAGGAAAAACAACAATTCCATGTATCCATTCTCTTCCTAAAACCAAGTTGAAGTTTGTTTTTTACGGAACTACCATGAACAAAGTTGGTCTGGTGACAAATCCTACAGTGAGATTCACTTGGAGAGCACCAAGAGAGAACCCAGCTTTTCCTTCATAGTTCGACAGGACTATGTTATGAGGTTTTAGATCTGTACCACAATTCCCAATCTTCTTATGTAAAGATTGAGGCATTAGATTCACAACAACACCACGATCTACCAATACTTTGTTGACTCCAATGTCATCAACTTTGGCTTGAATGAATAATGGTTTGAGATGGCCTTTTATAGGGCCATTAGGTTTTTTCATATATGGCCTTTTGTTGATTACTGTAGCCATAATCTATTATGTAGCAGCACATGAATTTATATTTTTCCATGTCATTTAGATTATAATCTTATTATAATTCTTCGACTTTAGACACTACGTCATACTCTGCAGGTCAAATGGAAACTACATTGCACACGGTGTCGAAATCTGGTTCTGAATCCATGAAGTCTGAATCCATTTCGTCATCTTCAACATTGTTCTCCTCAACAAGAGGAAGAGACAACCTTTCTTTCATTGGTCTCCTAAATGTCTCGACCAGTTTTTCTTTAGGGTCAGCCGCTTTATTATTAGCTTTTGCAGCAATACCCTTTTTGGACCATTGATACCTTCTCCATTGAGTCTGAGTCATAGGATTTTTACCCTTGTAGTTATTACGATAGGCAATACCCTTTTGCAGCAAGAGAAATGCTAGCAACACTCTCTTTTGAGCACTCACTCTTTTATTGGGTAAAATCAATGTAGGACATACACTTTGGAAATGGAACCCACATAAAGTGGTGGGACATATATTGATTTCACCCAATAAAAGAGTGAGTGCTAGAGAGAGTGCTCAAAAGAGAGTGTTTCTAGCATTCCTCTTGCAGCAATACCCTTTTTGGATCTTTAACTCATCCGGATTTTTAGTATTAGCGGTGACATTTTTAGTAATGTTGTTACTAGTATTGCACTTCACCGCATTGGTCATTCCATACTGAACATTCTTATGGGTCGACTGGACCCATTATGTATAGGTGCCTTGGTATACGGCACAAAAGTTTTCCCTTGCCCATTCTAATTAACATAATTAGTGGTCAAAGAGTTATTGATGAAAGGGATATAAATCTTAGTGAAAGAGAACTTTGGTATATGATCACCAGACCATTTCCCTCTTTTCTTGGATTCTGGATAAAATTTTCAAGGCTTTTGGTAGCCTCTTTGTCGAATACCGAACTACATCAGGGGCAAAGCATTACCTCAGAATTCTTCAATTTGCAACGATTGAGGAAATCAACCAGCTCCTCTTTAGCCATGGGATAAGCTGTTTTTGCCTTCTCATCAAACTGAGGTTCTGAAATGATTTCGTCAGCATCTTTGGGGTTTCTAGAAACTTTTAACCATCTAACGTTTAGCACCATCATCTTTTGCTTCGACATATAGCTTTTCAACAGCGTCCGCAATGGCTTCCATCATGTTACAACTTGCTATTTCGGTGTACATTGCATCGACGTCTTTTAATGGATCAACATCCACTTGCATCTGAGGCTTTGTTATGTCTTCAAACCTTAGCCCGCCTTCATTCAGAGCTATTTGCATTAGGTCCTTGAAAAGTACACAATGTGAAGTCTTATGACCAAAAAAATTATGATATTTAGATAACCCTCTCTTTTTACGTTGTTCTAGTGGTGATTTTTTTTAAACTGTTAGGTACTGCTACTTGACCATCAGCAACTAAGAGATCGAAAATCTCATCGCATTTGGTTACATCGAACGTGTAAGTTTTGGGAGTGTAATTATCATTTTATGTCTCGATAGGATTCCTCCCATCAGATGGCCTCAACATTTTGCATGTATAAGGAGGCTCAAGTTTTAATTCAGCAAATTTAACCTCACCGTCTTCGACATCTTCATAGGCTACGTCGAATTCTTGGTCACTTTCATTTGTATCAACATAAGCAACCTTTTCTTTTCTAAACTTATGAGTTCTAGCTTTTTCAGCCTTCAGTCTCTCGACCTGTCGAACTCTATCGGCCAATTTAGTCATGTCTCTCAAGTATTGAGTGTCTATTTCTTCCTAATGGAATACTCTAGGCCACCAGCGGCCATTTCGACTAACTCATCTGAATCTATTCAAATAATCATCAACAGACTCAGTTGTTCGTCTCCTAACACTTTCTAATTCCTTTAGACTTATCTTAGATTGGCCCATGTAAAATTGTTCATGAAATAGCCTCTCTAATTGAGTCCAATGTCGAATGGAATGTGGTGCAAGCGTGGTGAACCACGTAAAGGCATTCTTTGTTAGAGAATTTGGAAATATTTTAATCTCAAATTCTTATTGTTTGCAATATCTCCAGCCTCCGTCAAATAACGCGTTATGTGTTCAACAGTAGATTCGCCAGTATCACAAGAAAACGTTGTGAACTTAGGAATTTTATAACCCCTAGGAAGTTCAGTTTGTAGAACATATTCTGACAAAGGGAATATATAATTTGGCCTATATAAACCCACGTTTAAGCCATTCTGAGCCATGATATTTTTAACCAAATTGGATATGTTATTCTGTGCTTCGATATTTTGTTGTTGGACATTTCTAACAACTTCGTCTGCATCATGATTTCTATCCACCAAAATTACCTCTGGTTGTGCTTGTACCATTGATTCGACTGGTCACATGTTGTTGTCTTTGAACTATAGGTTTGACAATTTGCAAAGGTTGAGTATTTTGGATTTGAGGGATATTTTGGATCTGAGGGATCCGTTGATAGACAGTTTGTTGAGGGGCGAAGAAATCTGCTATTCTCCCCATTTGAGTGGCTAATGCTTGGTAACCCTGATTCGTGTTTTGAATCAAAGGGCTAAACATCGTACCAATTTGTTGTGTCAACAAATTAACCATCTCATGATTTCTCTCATCCATTTGTTGCCTAAACAACATCATAGATTTTGTAGTTAAGGTTGGTAGAGCATTTCTGCCAAAAACGCTAGAACTTGAAGGATTATGTTTGTTAAACTGTGTCAATGGATTTGCATGTCCTGTAAATGCAAGATTATTATGAAAATTGGTCATCATTGAAGTTGGCATACCGTATGGTTTGTCCTTAGAAAAGTTATGTATATTTATGACCATATCATCAAATCTTACCCTAACTTGAGGGTTAGGAAAAGTTGGGACACTTGTAGACATGGGTACACCAGCAGTAAATGGTGGCACAAAGGTCCCCATTTTTTGTTGTGTCATTTGAGCGGTTACAGTAGGAGCGGATGTGGGGGCGGTTACTCCCATTTTTGTCAAAATCGGCATGGCCATGGTTGCCACCACGGTCGTCGATACACTTGCATCCACTACAGGGGCGGATGCCCGTGTAATTTGAGCTTGTGAAGAGGATTGCGATGATTGTGATGATATAGAAGCACCAGTATTGGCGGATTAATTAGTCATTATTTTCAAAACATTAGCACTTCTTAAATGCATGCATAAAAATGTGAATTCTTCCTTAGAAAAAGTTCACTGAAAATAGTTGCTAATCTTCAGAATAACTGTTTTTCACAAGAGAGGTTTTTGGAAAAAGTTTTGAAAAGTTTTGGAAGAATATGGCAATCTCTTCCAAAGTTTTTTGTTTGAAAAGTGCACAATGAAATTTCTTCCAAAGGTTTTTGAAAAAGTACAATGGAAATTTCTTTCAAGGTTTATGAAAAATGAATTATTTTTCTTAAAAAGTACAATGAAAATCTTTTCCAAAGGTTTTGAAAAAGTTTTTAAAAATGATGCACAAACAGGGTCCCACCGGACGTGCCAATTTGTTTACTGGTGTTTTTGGTAAACAATACGGGCTGGTTTTGATTATTACGAGCAAGACCAAACCAGAGATCCTAGGACATGTTGTACATTTTGTTTTTGTGCGTTCATCAAGTTCATAGGTTGCTTTACGAATAGGACGAGACCGTGTGACGTCTTTGGACAGAAAAAGGGTTTTATAAGCAAAGTAAAGACATTAAGTTTAAACTGTTGAAACTTAAAGGAAAGGTAAAATACAATGCATTAAAAATAAAGGTGGTCTGACAAATCTTTTACATACATCCTTTATTACTCTTTTCTCTCGTGTCGGTACTACGAGTGTTTTAGAATTCTATATAGATGATTTGCAATACATAGAAAATAACTGGAAAGAAACTAATCACACGATCAGCACTCCTTTCATGTAGACAACCGCTTGTCTCCCACGTTCTCCATTGAGCAAACCGCTTCTCTTTTGAAATTTGAATTTTCCCGCTTCAAAGGCAGTTGCTTGACTTCGACAGTTTTGCGTCTCTGACTCGTGTCTTGTCGAACTTTAAGGTTTTTAGACCCTTTCATGCTAAGTCCAACATCTTGTCAAAACCCTTTGAGTTAAAGAAAAGACTTTGATTCCTGCAAAAGTAAAAGTCAACTAATATTAAATACATTAAATGAGGCTGGTGAAAATACCAACTAACAATTACTCAAAATCAAAATATGGAATCCTGCATATTTCAGTTTCAGTTTTGATTCTAAAATTAAATTAATTGAAATCCTCTCTATTTCCGTAGGTATTCTGATGATAACATTCTTTGGAACCATTGTCAGAAAATACTACATGATATCCTCTCTATACTCCTGTATATGCATGCTTTCAACAAATTTTCAATTGATATTTATCAACTTTGCTTAATCTAAGTCACATTGAGTATTCGGAAATTTTATTCATATACCATTTTGATTTTAATGTTAAATGTGGGAATTGAATCAAATCTTTAAAAGGATTGCAAGTTATTAGTTTCACAATTTTGAAGATTTGTGTAACTCAACTGATTTGAGCGCAGAGTTAAAGAAGTTGAAAGAGTTAAAGTACCTAAATTCAAACCTCTAACAACTGGTTATTAGAGAGTCTTGCTCATAAAAGAAAAGAAACAAACTGAAAAAATAAACAAAATTTGGGAGAGTTGCAAACTTCAACGTCAATAGCTAGCAAATAATCCTTTTCAAGTAGATGTAATCAGTTTGAGAGTATCAAAATCTTAGAATTCCAACCCCTGTTACATCCCACAAACTCCAAAAAAATAAAATAATTGAAAGGGTCTCATAAACTCCCATTATTGACCAATCCCCTTAGATCCTAAATTTGTCACATGTATACATTTATCAAATATCCCCCTCTCTTAAAATTTGACATCTGTCTCTAAATACAACATGTAACCTAATGTATTAGCAGCTCAATAATTGTTCATGCCATACAATTATTCTCTTTAACCTAGCATTTTCTATGAATCACCTCCTAAACAATTGACAATCACTTACCTTTATAAATCTTCTAAGACTTTATGATTGATCATCTTATCACAGCATATTTCTACCGGTTTCAACCTAATAACGACACCTCATGTTTCTTTGCTGAACATTCGAAGTGTTATGAAGCACGGACACCAGACACGACACGGACACTGACACGCCGACACGGTTAATAATTTGAAAAAAATCTCATAATTCAGTGTAATTATAAGCGTCGGTGTCAGACACGATACGTGTCCGATACCGGGACACGCCTAATTCGATGAGTGTCCATGCTTCATAAGTCCTATTAAAAATTTCTTTCGATTTCTAGCAAATATTTTAAAATTTGTTTAGTTTTTTATTAACATGTTACTCCCTCCGTCCCATATTAGATAATCTAGTTGACTTCGACACACGTACCAATGCATATGTTTTATCTTTGATATCTTCAATTCTCTACTAAAAAAAATTATGAAAATTTAATATTTTAAAAATATTCATCGAGACGAATTCAATAACATCTTACATGATATTATTTATCTTTGTGAATTAGTAAAAAAATATGGTCAAAATATGTTAAGTCAATAATGTATATTGTCAACTAGATCATGTATTGAGGGATGGAGGGAGTACTCTATAAGTTGTTATGTTGGTGTTTTTAATTTTTCGGGTTTGAATCCCGATTGTCACCTATGCATTATGGATGTACTTGAAAGTTATAGAAACAGCCTAACACTTGTCATTAAACTTCTGCTCTACAATGAATAATTCAGAATGCAATTCGATCACAAGAATCCTAAAATCTTTGCAAGGCTAACATCAGTCTTCAACTAATCATTTTCTAAGTTAGAATGCTGCAATCAATGCTTTGAATTGATCCTTTCATCAGTTTAGTGTCAAGTGCGTGTTTATAAACACATCACATGGCCTACTTTTGGTCCTCCCTCTACATTATATGGAAGCAATGTTTTTATTTTGTTTTTAGTTTTTCATTGGTAGCATCATTTTTGGTAGATTGTGACATCATAACAAGGACTTGATAGTATATATAGTATTTTGATCAATTGTACCAATTGAAGAATTTATATAGATTTACAAGTGGATTATAAATGTGAAAATACATGTCATTGTCATTGGAAAAGGGCCATGTGAATTCAATATGAAGCTTAATATGTGGCAGCAAAGGGTTGGTGATGCTCACAAGCAACACAAAAATTCTATCCCACTACAAGGGTTTGATTTCGTGATGTGAATGTGCATTCAAGTCTCTAGTGCAACGTGGCTGTCAACAAAGAAGTACTTCCTTTTTGCATTTATTATGAGTTTAACTTTATTTTCCTTTTCAATGGCAAAATAAATTATAAATAGTACCATATTATACAACGAAAAGAAGAGCTGGCAACAATGTATGGGTGTTTATGCCGTTCGAATTTCATGATCCGAACTGTATGGGACGTGCGAGAATGGGAAAAGAAGCAGTATTGTTTTATAGGTTTATTAGGTTCTTTTTTTTGCGTTCCATCTTTCTTATTAAAAAACTGCTTATGCCTGTGATATGTTCACTAGGTTATTTGGATTTTTGTTCAATAGTTTTATGCATGTGATTACTTTCGCTTTTTGTTAACTAGAGCAAGTTAACCATTTAAACAATCTGATTGGTCTCTCTGTAATTTTCCATCTCTATAACACGACAAGTCTACAGCACATTTGCTCAGAAATTGTATTAGAAAATGTTGGAGGAACGAATCTTAAGCTATAATTGAATCCAAGATATAGTATTAGTTGATAATGGTGTGGTCCTGTCCAAAATTATGATTTTGCTAAGTTATTTGATTAATGAAATTAAATTATGCATGATTTGGAGCCCATGAAAGTTGGAAGACAATTGTCCTATGTATGATTGATCCTGCCATTCCAAGAATATACCCAATAACGCTACTAATTGATCATATACTTTTTTCACATGCAAACAATCGGCACATGCAATTTCGATTTTGTAGAAACAAATTAGTATGGGTTGCTAACGAAAGGTACTAACTTATTTAAGCCTTTTATTTAAATTTCAATAAAAGGTTCAAAGACTTGTATTTTTAAAATGTAATCCAAATTTTCATTGTCAATAAATCAATAGATTATTTTTCATAAACAAAACTATTTTGATAGATATTAGTAAAAAATAACTATTTTGATAGATATTTTATTTTAGGTAAAACTAACGAAAATCTTCAAATATTAATTACCAAACAAAACTATTTAGAGTCAATCTTTGGGATCAAATACAACACAAAGCAACAACGAAATACCAAGGCAGTGGGATCAAATATCCCAGAAGCAAATATTAACAATAAGGCATACAAGTAACATAAAGTAAAATAACAAAAACAATAAGTCACAAAATGTAGTAATTGATTCAAGAACATTGAACAAGAGAAACAGTAGCCACTATTCTTTCCATTTACAAAAGTGAACACTTGTGTTTGTCCCTTACAAGAAACTACAAACAACATAACAAAATTCACTCATTAAACACCTACCACATACAATAAAGACAAATTTTGTAAATAAATAAATAAGTTTGACAAGTATATTATATTCAATTTGTTTATAAGTTTTATTTTTATAAAAACAAGTATTTTCTTCTCGAAATTGAGGAAACTAATCATTCATGCCACGTGAAACCATTCATGTCACGTGAGATTATAATGGATGGTAAACTTTTTTCTCAAAAATTTTAACGTTGTTGCATTCTCAAAATAAGATCTGAACTTGAGATCTAGAAAATATCAAAATATATAATCAACTCATCCAAACGATTTGTATATATCACACCACAAAGCTTCATGTTAATTACTCAGAGCAAGAATGAAATACCACGGCAATACTAACAAACATACAATTAAAATAGAGTCAAATAACAATAAGTCATAATATGTAGTAATTGATTCAAGAAGATGGAACAGAAACAGCAGCCACTATTCTTTCCATTTACAAAAGTGAACAATTGTGTCTGTCCCTTACAAGAAACTACAAACAAAATAACAAAGTTCACTCATTTTAACACCTAAAAATCTAACAAAAAAGTGTATATTAGAGACTACATGCATGAGAACCCAGCACTTTTTAGCATCTTCTGTGTGAGTGAATAACAAACAAAGATAACTACTTTTTTCTTTCTAAACCAAGACATCTCCCGCGTAATTGCAGAGACTAAATCTTCCAACCGGTTAACGTCTCTCAACGTATATTGTCATACACATCAGTCAGGGATCGAACATATGTTTCTCGCTTTTGGAGTCAACAAAATTACATGGACAAGTTTTTGGATTCATGATTATGCCAAGAAAGAACAACATCTTGAAGTCCAATTTTCCAATCATTCCAATGAACATCCTCAAACTCCAATCCACCATTCTCCAATTTAAGAGCAACCAACAACAAATCATCAACAATCTTAAACACTTCAACAACCATAGTAACCTTCCCTTTCCCCAACCCAATTGCACCATTCTTCCCAATCTCAACCCTAAACCCTAATCTCACTCCAATCTCCTTCACTTTCTCCTCCACCACACCAATTTCTTCACTAGAAGTAAACCTCTTCTCACTCTTCAACGTCGTCGTTTCAAACAAACCACTCAAATCCAAACCCGACGACATCGATATTATATCAAACGCATTCATCCCTAATTCCAGTTTCTTGTAACCATCAAAACTGTATTTATCATCAAAAAGTTTCTCTTCAGGTTCTTCTCTTAACGATTTCTTAAACCAATTGTTTCCAAAAACGTTCTCTAACCTAATTCTGGTTTTCGGGTTCGGGTCAAGTAACTGATAAATCAAATACCGCGCCGGTTTCGAAATCCATTCCGGAAACTGATAATCCCGGCGAGTTATTCTCTTACACATCGCCGGAATATTCGAATCATCGAACGGAAGATGACCGGCAAGAAGAACATAGAGGATAACACCACAAGACCAAGCATCAGCTTTAGATCCGTCGTATCCAATCCGGCCGAGAATCTCCGGCGCGGTGTACGCCGGCGTACCACAAGCTGTATGTAGCAGACCGTTTTTGAGCTGCTCCGGCAACGCCGAGAGACCGAAATCGGAAACCTTGAGATTACCTTCCGCGTCGAGGAGAAGATTCTGCGGTTTGAGATCGCGGTGAGCGATACCGTTACGGTGGCAGAAACAAAGAGCGGAAACAAGCTGTTGAAAGTACCTCCGCGCTAGCGCCTCCGGGAACCTACCACGTCGTGAGAGTTTGAGAAAAAGTTCACCGCCGCCGGCGAAATCAACGATGAGGTAGATCTTAGTTTTAGTGGCTAAAACTTCATGGATTTTGAGAATGTTTGGATGATTTTGAAGCCGACGCATAGCGTCGATTTCGCGAACGATTCGTGGCTCCATTGATGCATCGACGGTTTTGGATTTGTCGATGACTTTTACGGCGACGGTTGAACCGTCTATGAGGGAGCGAGCTTGGTATACTTTAGCGAAGTTACCTCGGCCGAGGAATTTGGTTAGTTGGTATTTGCCGAGGATGATTCGTGACGGCGGTGATGGTGGCGGCGACGGTGGTGATTGTTGCCGCCGTTCCATTTTGTTTGGTGAGAGAGAGAAAGAGAGAAGAAATGAGAGTGTGTGTTTGTTGTGAGTGTGTGTTTATTTATATAGACACAACACAACACTGCGTAGCGTTTTGAACATTGTTCTATTTTTTTTATAATTCCTATTTTGTCCTTTTTGTATTAGTGGTGGTTCTTGCTTTGCATGCCTGTTTTTTGAATGTTTGTTTTATGTTTCTAGAGTATTATTGGTTCTACATTATTTCTATGTCTTGTTTTAATATCAATAAAATATATTTCCTTCCTTTTCATCAAAAAAATATATATTTCCTTTAAAATAAACAATAACATATGCTATTTTTTATTATACCACTAACTGTTTTTTTGACTAAAGAAGTAGTATTGTGGTGTGCCCAAAATAATAGTATTTCCTCATGTGTTGAATATAAGTAACGAAAAAGTTTATTTGATTGCAGAAATATAAGAAAATTTTAATTGACTTTGATTCTATTAACAATATCATTCTCAAAATACAAATAAAATTATTTAGAATATCAGAGTTCTATAATCTTAAAACACACTAACTAGTTTACTTAAAGTGTAGGATGACTTTTTTTGCCAACACTCGAAAATGGAGAGCCAAGTTATAATTGTGAATATTGTATTTATTATGTATATTATTTTACTTTGTTTGGGATTTGACCATTTTATTTAAAAAGACTTGACCTTTTTTTTTTTAAAGAAAATTTGGGACTTGACCTTATATATAGAAAATATTGTTATGTCTTATTCATTGAATTAAAATTTGATATAAGTATTTAATTGAACATTATATCACCTAAAGATTTGATATAAATATTAATTAATTGAATTAGTTAAAATCTTTTTGAATCGAATAATTTAGAAAAAATATTAATTTAGTAAGAAAACTTATAAGCATTTATATAATACAAAATAAGACACATTCATTGATATGTTTTTCAAATAAACAAAACATGTTGAGAACCAAAAACCAGTGAGAAAGAACCAAAAAAAAAAACATGTTTAAATAGAAGGAAAAGAAATATTTGACCACTAAAAAATGGAAAAAAATTTTATGAAAGAGAAAGAAAGATGGCATAGATAATATATTCATGCTTGGAAGCTTTTATAACAAGATATTTTAGGCTCGGTCCATTCTTCCAGTGTTTTGTGCCCTTGGAGGGAGGGAGGGAGGTTTTTTTTCTTCGGTTATTCGTTGGTTGTTGTTGTTGCTGTTTTAGTTTGTTATTTGGTGTTTTTTCGCTTTTGGTGGAGGTTTTGGTCACTCTTGGTGATCCTATATGTGTGTGTCATTCAAAAAAAGAAGATAAAATTCACGCCTTAAAGCATAATAAGGAATACTTTCAAAAAATAAATAAATAAATAAATAAATATATATATATATATATATATAAGATTGCACACATACGTGAAAGAAAGAATGGAAGAAAGAATGAGTTTTCAATTTTTGACTTGTGGAGTCGGCCCTAGTTTTTTAGTGTTCTCTAAGCTCATTTCTTCTTCATTCATCAGATATTGGTAGTTTTAGATCATTTTTGGCATGAAATCACTCTTCTGCATCGTTTTTCTTTCGTTTATCTAAATAGCGTTAGCGTTAATCACATGGATTTGGTTAATTTTATTTTGGAAGTTATTGTCTTGGTACAACGTAGTTTGGTTTTCCCATCTTTTATGGTGTGGTTTGATATTTTTTCCGTATGATTTTGGTGTCTGTTATGTTCATATTAATAAATCGGCTTCAACTGATTACATGTTAAACTAATGATGACTGACCAAGGCATCAATGCTACCTATCTGGAGGTATGAGTATTCTGATCATTTTAATTTTCTCAATTTCTTAGGTATTATGTTGTTTAATATTTTTAACTTGAATGTTGTGAGTTTGTTTGCATATTCATCATTTTCATTTTCAACAACATGAAACTTGTGTCGTTTTCAATTTAATCTACCGATTTGAATGAAAACCTTATATCTAGTAAAAAAAAACATGTTTTGCATGAATACCTTATAATTAGTAAAAAAAAATAGTAGATGTAGTCGCCAACCTATTTAACTGTTAACTGATTTTGCATCAACGGATAGTGATGCAACTAATTGTCAAATACTTTCAATAGGCAAGACTATTTAGATTTAGTAGCCATGTTCAACCAACAATCAATTTAAATATTTGTTAATATTAATTGTGATGCGTCTGATCTCAAATCATTTCATTTCAACCCAATTGACGATACATGTTTCGATTACCTATTTTTTGGTGTAAACAAATATAATCCAAACTCTTTTCTTATCATATTCCTATATGCTATATAAATATAAGGATTAAACACATGTTTGGTCCCTTATCATTATCATGGGGTTTCATATTGGTCCATTATTAAAAAAAAGAAGTGCATATTTGCCCTTCAATTTATTTAATTGGTACCGCGTTAGTCCTTTCCATACAAATTCGTGGTTTTGAAGTACGAGATCCATGCGGCTTTGTTTTGGATTATCCTCTACACCATTGTTCAACGATTTCGTAAAGGAAACTGATGAAAAACCTCCTGACTTTGACATGTTAGCTAAGATGGGAAGAAGATTGGTTGCAATATCTAATTTGAGCTGAAGAATTTAGAGAAAAATGAGATTCGATGAACCTTTAATTTGATTTATAGGGGAATTGGAAAAGTGAAAAGAAGGAGATGTTCGCTTACATGTCACGTATACTTAGTTAACGTTGTTAGCATTTGATGGATGGAAATGATGTGTTATCAATTAAACATATTAAAAAACATATCTACATCTTTTTAAATAAGGGACCAATATAAACCAAAAATAAAGATAATTGACCGAAAATATGTTTAAGCCGAATACAATCATGAAATGAGACTTCAACCCATCCTCATTTTCTTTCAAAACAAAATCACAAAATGCTCATGTCGGGTTAGCTCACTGGGTTATATTAATCATTTTGACGTTGTTTTTTTTAGTTAGAGTAGCAAAACGTCATTGCTTATATTATGAAGGCTTAATTACACTTTTGGTCCTCGCATTTTGATCAGCTCGCGAAAATGGTCTTGTCTCTTTTAAAATCGAACAAAACCGTCCCTAAACTATCATATTTTTGCAGTTTTAGTCCTACCTCCTATTTTCAACTCCTGAAACGCAAAGAAATGACAGTTTTAGACCTCCCCCTATGCTCAACCACGAAATAAACAACGAATAAAGCATGTGGGTACAAGGAATCTACTTTATTCATCACACTAACAAAAAAAACTAATTTGAAACATTTCTTAGAAATTAGGGTTTTTTGGTTAGTGTGCTGAATAAAGTGGATTCCTTGTACCCACATTGCACTCACATGCCATATTCCTTGTTTATTCCATGGTTGAGCATAGGGGGTAGGTCTAAAACTGTCATTTCTTTGCGTTTCTGGAGTTGAAAATAGGAGGTAGGACTAAAACTACAAAAATATGATAGTTTAGGGACGGTTTTGTTCGATTTGAAAGAGGCAGGACCATTTTCGTGAGATGATCAAAATGCGATGACCAAAAGTGTAATTAAGCCTATTATGAATGAAGTGGGTGTTAAGCCATCTGAATGTTTCTCTTGGCGGTTTTAGTTGCTTGAATTAATAATACACCATATTGCTTTCTTCTTCTTTTATGTTATTATTTTTTTTTTTTGGTACTGTTTGTATTTAAGAATTTTTGTACCTTCACAACTATAGGAGACCCTGCCGCCGCCCCCATAAAGATGTCTTTTTTAAGAAAACACAAATTAGTATACCTTCTCACAAAAATAAATATCTTAATAATTAAGAACGTATAGCAATTTCATTAGCACTCACTTAATAATCAATGCCGTGTCCTCTACGAATGTTGGGTTGTACTATTAGTTTGATGGGTATATGATGAGTTTCCAAAAAACGTGTTACAATCTGGAATTAGAATATGCAAACCATATGGTTAGCTGGCTTTATAAATTTCACGTACCCTCTTTTGATTACAACTAGATACATAATTACATACATCAGCAAAAAATGAAACCAACCCTTTTGAATATTGCTCTATAAGTTGACTATTGGAGAAGTGGCTGCAGCAAGATTCACTTTTAGTATTAATTTCGTGGAACATTCACGGATTCACTGTGAATTAATGCATGGTTGTGCTTGAGTGGAGAAATTGATAATGCATTTTGAGGTTTCTTGTATTAATACTTCAACTTTGAATATTATTATAATTGGCTAGTCAAACTCACGAATATTGCAACTTTAAAAGGTCCATTCGGGAGTGCCCACGGCCAAGGGCTATCGTGTAGCTTTACAACAACAAAGATTAATTTGTCCTCTTTTTAAAAAAAATAAAATAAATACGTTATTGATTCCAAATATCCACAACTATTTAATATGATTAATCTTTGATGAAGAATATAAAATACACAAGATGAATAGTTCCCTCTTAAAATAGCGGTGAAATCAATATCGAAACTTGTGATTGTGTATAGCCAAATATGCTATAAATCTTTAGTCCACCGGAGTAAAAGTTCAAGGAGATGCTTGAATTCCTCTAAAACAAGATAATTTCCTCGGTCAAACAAATAAACACAGTTTATGCAAGATTAAAAGATTCACATTACATATTTAGTAAGTTAGGTTCAACTCGTATACTACCTTTTATATCAATGGTTAAGATTGCACCTTCACTTATAAGGAAATGGAAATTCACATTGAAAATCTGACTGGTCCCTATCACATTTTTCTTTTTCTTGGTAAACTAATGTATATATGACTTAATCATATAGAAGAATTACGTTGATACTTCTTTTTATGAGAGGAATTTACGGTGACTAGATAGTGTCTTATTAGCATAAAGCAGAGAAAACATACATCTTGCTACTTTGTACAACTCAATTATTCTTATTATTTTTAAAAGGGTTGTACCAACCAACCTAATTATAAGTTGGTATATGTTTCCTCGTAAGTATAGGACCAATTAATATATGATATTAACGTTAATTAACGTGCTTAAAATCAAGGGCATAAAAAAACAGTGGATTCGTATGAATGGTGGATGCTTTTGGGTTTCGACGATTGGTAGGTAATGGCCAGAGTCCCACCCTACGTATACATCAAGAATCTCAAGAGGGTATGTGTTTGTATTATTTGTGTTGTTTTCTAACTATATTGAGTATTTGTGTACGTACCAACGAACACAGTTAGAACATAACAAAATGAATCATATGCTATTTTGTATTTTTTTAAATCTTTCGTGGCCCTAAAAATGCCAGATGGAGAAAATATAGTTGACCTGCTTTCTAGAACTCACTATGAATATATGAATCATATGGTCGACAAATGAATTAAATGAAACGATTATAGGTCAGTATCACCATTGTCAAAACAAACAAAAAAAGGTCAGTATCAAACTTACACCCTCCACATCATATCATATATATCACGCATGCATACTTACGTGACTATGTTTATTCTCTTTGCTTATTTATTTTTGTAGTTAATGAAAATTAGTTGGCTTAGTTTTTTATTGGACCAGCACAAAACTTAGGTGTTAATAAGTTTATGTAATTTAAACATTATGCATAGCATATGCTATATGTCCTAATTAGATAACGAGAAGTCATTCATGCTTTAATAATTCTGAAAATAATATTGATCTTAAATTAATAATATATAAATACCCCTTAAAAAAATAATTATATATATATATATAATTGATACTCTGATTATTTTTTAACAGTTATCAAATTTGTATATATAAAATAAAAGATTAAGCCAATAACGAAAAAGGTGTGTAAATTGAAGAATACTTTTGTATCCTTCATAAAAAGAATATAATTCAGAAAAACCTGAAAGACCAAGAGTTTGTTTGAAACACTTTTTAAAACTTATTTTTAGTTTTAAAAAATAAAAACTGGAAACTTGTTTGTTAAACAATTATTAAAATAGAAGTTTTAAATTGTTGAGTTTTGAGTTTTAAAATAGAATAATTTTCGTCTTGGTGCGGTTTTCATTTGATTTATATTGACAAATCAACTACATAGTTTGTGTGTGTTGTGTTAAAGAAGGGAAGAACACAACTTCACATTTGTTTTTACATTTTGAAGTGGTGTGCAATGTTTGGTTTAAGTCGATGGTTTGGCTCGGGGGCAATTTTATCACTCCGTCAAATATGTAGATTCATTGGGTTGGATGGAACAAAAAGAATCTAGAAGGGTCTTTGACAAATTTGACATATGCAACTATCTAGGCTATTTGAAAAGTGAGGAATCACATAATCTTCAAAAATGTGGTATAAGGATGGATGATATTTTTTGGAGTTGGTGCGTTTATCATGGTGTTGGAGCTTGACACGCCTAAACATTCCCTCTTGTATGTACTATGTTTTGTTTAAGTCAATGTTCAGTTGTGGGTGTGTTTCCAGGCCTGCGCTTTTTCCCCGGGTTTTCTTGGCTACCACCTTGCTGACTGCTAGATGAGGGCCTATGTGTGTTGTAGGCCTGATCAGTGGGTTGTGTTCTTCGGTTTTTGTATATTCTAGCGTTAGGGTTTGGTTCATTCCGATAAGGTGTAGCTATCTGATAAGTGCTCAAAAGTGATATATTTCTTGTGTTAATTTAGGCACTTTAGCAATTTATTTTGCAAATTAATTAAGGGAAAAGCTACAATTTGATGCAATTATGTCGTTTATGCTTTAGTGCCTTATTCTACCCCTTTTTGTGCAGGAAAATACAAGCAAGAACCAAAAATCAACCAAAGTGCAAAAGCTGAGTTTTTGGCTTATAGCGAGTTTTTTGGCTTATAGCGAGTTTTGTCCAGAGCCAACTTGCCATAAGCGAGTTTCAAGCGAGTTCAAGAGGATAAGGGACACGTGGAAGTCATCCATTGGAGCATAGCAGATTTTCGTGCAACTCGCTAGAAGCGAGTTTGACAGATTCAACCATATAAATAACTTTTCTCTCATTTTCTGAAGATTATTCATTATTTTTGATATTTTCTGATTTTTAGAGAGAGAGAGAGAGAGCATTTCTAGAGAGAGAAACATGAAACAAGAGTGTTAGAAGTGGATTCTTTCCAAGATTTGTAGAGAAATCATGAATCTTCATCTTTTCTTCCATTTTTGCAAAGCTACTATAAAAGTATGTAGCTAAATCTATCCTTTGGGGTTAGAGGTACTTGATCAAGATAATATGTATTCTTTTTTATCCTTAACTATATGGTTCTAGCAATTTTTACTTGATGTTGATTTTATTCTTGTGTTTAATGTTATATTTATGATTTGAAATAATTTTGAAAGATGCTTTTGAATCTAAGGTTAGAATAATTTTTACATGGAATTTAGGTTTTGATAATCACTTTGAATATTGGAACTTAAAGCTTTTGTATCGTTTAATAGTTCAGGAAATCGACAATACAATGATGCAATCTACTATTGGATCGTTTAATAGTTTGGAAAATCGACATTTAAACGATTCAATCGAAATCACGACATCATTTGGACACGAATGATGTTGTTGAGCGATATGTGATAATATCGTGTAAAGCTAGAATTCGTTTAAGCGATCATAAGAGTCAGTGGCGGAGCCACTTGAGTGTGAGGGATGCATGTCCCTGGTTTTTTAAATTTCCACCCAATAATATGGGTTGTTTATACATTTGCACATCCTAAAATTGTATTCATACACCTCCTAAGACTCTCACATCAAACTTTGTTGACACACTCTACTTTTTAGGTCTTAAACATTGATGATGTTTTTATAGATGACAGTCATACCTTGTTGCTTTTACATGTTGACTTTGTTATTTTTATTTAATATTTGTAATTTGTAATGTAACTACAGTTTTTTTAATTAATATAGATAATTGGTGTTTCATTGTGAAGTTTTTTTTCAACAAAACGTAAAAAGAACCTAGGGAGTTAACTAGACTCGAATAACCACTACTAAAAAAAGCAAAATTAGGGAGAAAAATTAGTGACGGAAAAAATAAAATTCATCACAAAATACTTGGTCGCAACATTTAGTGACGAAATTAGATTCACGTTTTCTCACTCTAAATGTTCCTCACTAATTTTTGTTTTTTTAGTAGTGAACTTATTTGTAATCCTTAATTAATTAACTAAGCCACATTACCATTTAGCTGCTTGTTAAATTCAATCCTATAAAATTTATAGGGTTAACTAAGTTTTTCGTTTTTAAAAATATTGTGAATTTTGATTTTAGTTTCTAAAAAGAATAAAACGAAATGTTTTTTGTTTCATTTTTTGTTTATAATAGAATAATTTTGACATGTCTTTGACATTTCTTGAGTATAAAATGGACATATATATATGTTACACCAAAATTTGGTAAGACACTAGACATATATCTTCACACGTAGAGACATAATTGAAGTTTTAAAATTTTGCATCCCCTAAGCCAAGGTCCTAGCTACGCCACTGATAAGAGTGCACTATTTAATGCTTGGTCAACGACTCTAACCCCAGGCGTGAATTGTAACACCCCGCCTTATTTTAAATTTATTATTATCATATTAAATGTAGTGAGTAAGCGAATGAATTGATATTATTGTTATTGCCGTGTTTTTTTTATGTTGTGGGTCATGGTGAGGAATGATTAT
>Ga0228710_1001522_pt1 | contig 34968 bp, 18 predicted proteins | sample MedpolnodulmetaG_FD_177995 | JGI IMG/M metagenome (GOLD analysis project Ga0228710, IMG submission 177995) | Root nodule microbial communities from Medicago polymorpha collected in Santa Monica, California, United States - pink nodules | ecosystem: Host-associated > Plants > Roots > Nodule... | reverse complement strand
TGTAAATTTTTTATGAATACTTCCAAATACTTCTCCCTAAAAATAAAAAATTTAAAAATAACATCCCGTGAGCTTAACTCAATTGGTAAGGATATTGCATATTATATGTAGGGATCGAGGTTCGAACCTCGGACACCCCACTTCTCTATATTTAAAATGCGTGAGCTTTATCTACTAAACTACTTGACAAAAAAAAAAATTTAAAAACACCAAAAGTTTGAAAACTTAATTAGATATTTCATTCGCTTCGGATTTTGATATTTCTTATTTTAATTTTAATTTAAAGAAAAGACACATTGATTTTGAGAATTGAGTAACACATTAACGAATGAAGTCGCATCAACACTAGTTTTAGAAGAAATTGTGATGAAAATTATCAAATTACAAATGGAAAAAATAAATAAAGAGGCTAACTATTTTTATTATGGTTGCCTTAAGTTCTACTGATTAACGCTTTTAATGAATGCAAAGCGGTTATAAAATATATAATATTAAGTTTATAAGCACAAATTCTATAATTTTCATTAAGATCACAAATATCTTCTTCTTTTTATAACGCAAAAGTCTTCTAAAGTGAACACTGCAACCATTGATAAATAAACCAACCATTATTTTTTTTAAAGAAAAATAAATCAATAATTGATATTACATTCGATGAATCATGAATTGTCATATTATCAGCTCTTAATTTACTCTTTTTTTTTTTAAATATTCGGTGGTCCGAATTTTATCTCTTAAAGTAAATAAGTTGGGATTCTCAAATTGAAACGTTAACTTTTGATTATTGCAATGTTCTATCAACTCAATTATAATCTTAATTTACTCATTTTACTAACTACTCTTTTTTCATCGTGTGACCAACTGACCGAGTTTCATATGAACATTTCTTGATTACACTAAATTTAATTCACGATGGAACTCTGAATTATCAGTATCACTTGCTCAACAACGAAACGAATGAGTTAACACAAAAAAAAAAAAAACTACTCATGTAGTATTGGGCTTAACTAAGTAGTGAGTAGGCCCATTAACCTTCGTTTCGTACTGCCTCTGTCGTCATCATCTTCGTTCGAACAATGAGGTAGCCATCAAATCAAATTCATTGTATAAACCCTAAAACCCTAATTACCATTTCATACTTCAATCTCATCAAATTCAATTTCACTTACAATGAGTTGGAGAATTTTTCTTTCTTCTTCAAAACAAACCCTAACCAAACTCAAATCAATCTCAAATTCCCAATTCTCCAAAACCCTCTTCAAACAATTACCCATTTCATCATCAATCATCACTCACCGAACTCTCCATTTCCATTCCCATGAATCCAGCACTTCACTGATCGATCCATCACTCAAATCCCACTTAAACGACACCACAATCCACCAAAACGACGATGAAGAAATCACCAACGAGTTTCTCTCTCGATTCGCTTGGATAATGCGGAAAAAAGTTAAAGAAGTTTATCCCGAATGCGATAAAAGTACCGTCGATGCAATGCTGCTTGTTATTGTTGAAAGGGTTGTTTCAGAAATGGAAAAGGGCAGCGGGAGTGATGAAAAGGTTTCACTTTCGCGATTTGATTCGGTGGATTTTAGTGAGGATTTATGGAGGACTGTGTGGGAGGTTAGTAATAAGGTTTTGGTTGATATGAATAAAGAGAGGAAGAAGGAGAAAATGAAAGGGTTTTTGCAGTGTGATGAAGTGAAAGAGATGTGTAGATTTGCCGGAGAAGTTGGGATTCGGGGCGATTTGCTTAGAGAGCTTAGGTTTAAATGGGCACGTGAGAAAATGGAGGAACATGAGTTTTATGAGGATTTGGAGAAAATGAGGAAAGAGACTCAGATTATTGATGAAGAAATCAAAAATGAAGCCGAAGGAAATGTCGATGTTGATGTTGGTGTTCGTGTTGATGGTAATGTTGAGGAGAAGAAGGTTGTTGTCCTTCCTAAGAGGAAAGGGAAAATTAAGTTTAAGATTTATGGGCTTGATCTATCGGATCCTAAATGGGAACAAGTGGCTGATAAGATTCATGAGGCGGGAGAAGTTATTTGGCCGAAGGAGGCGAAGCCGATAACCGGGAAATGCAAACAAGTTACCGAGAAAATTCTGTCGTTGAAGGAGAAGGATGGAGATGATAGTTTGTTGACCCTGGTAGCTGAATGGGTAGAGCTTCTACAGCCTACTAGGGTGGATTGGATCAATTTGCTTGAAAGGTTGAAAAATCAGAATTATCCTTTATACTTCAAGGTAACTGTTGCATTGCCTTTCTAGTTTTTTGAGCAATGGGATTTCCATATAGATTACTTGTGTATGTGAATTTGTTTTGATACTTTAGCAGATTACTGTTACTAGGAAATGTTATCTAATGTGATAAGCTTTTGTTGTTGATGATAGTGTTGTTGCAATATTGTTAGGAAATGCAATGTTTAGATCTAAATACTTCCCCTGGGCATATATATGTATAGCGGAGATTTTATAGGTTAGGATATAGAATATAGATTATGTTAGAGCAGTTAAGAGTTAGTTGGATACAGATCCTCGGCAGCCAGCGTATCTACAGCAAGCTCTGCAGCATAAAAAATCATCCTTACCTAAAGTGTAATAGCAGAAAACAATTGATCAATGTTCCTTTTTTTCACGCTTAATCACTCATAGTTTTCCTGAATCATCCTGCACTTCACCCATTTTGCAATTACACTCATTTCTACTCTCAAGTGAATAATCTTTACACAATAATTTATTATTTTTAACCTTATATTTGGTTCTTCTCATCTTGTTAGTTCCGCTATTTCTTTTATGCGGTGGTTATACAAAAGCCAAGTTCATGCCCATTTCTCTTTAGAGAGAATATTTATTGAGAGTTGGATTGTTAAATCTAAGAAAAAGAGATACTGGAAAAAACAATGATGAAAGTAAAACACTCAACACTAAAAAACAATGTTAAAAAATACCGTGTGTGAAAAAATTATTTTTATATTTTGGCAACAAATCTCATCCATTTGATTAATTCATTAGTCAGCAGTACTGTAATTTTTTTAACAGAAAGACAAAGCACAGATGATTCTAAGAAGGCCATTCCATATGCTGCCTTTTGGAAATTGTAAAAACTTTTATTTAATACATATATTTTAAGTATTAATGAGTTGGACCGAAATATGGCTTATTATAGAACATTTTGTCGTAAACTGATCCATGTAGCCGACCCCACTTAGTGGGATATGGCTGGGTTGTGGTTGTTGTGATACATATGTTTTAAGTGAATTCCTGCGATCCAAAATGGGATCAAGGTGTTAGGATATAGAATACAGGATAATTAGAGTGGTTAAAGAGTTAGTAGAATTTAGCAAGCTGATAAGTTAGTTTGGTGATTGTCAAGAGTTTTTTTATTTATTTTTATTATTCGTATTTCGTAGTCTTTAGATAGCCCTCAATTGGTAGAGCCGTAGAGGGGAAAGATAGCTTTAAATAATTAAATTGTGACTAGAGAATTATCTAGTGCGATTGTGTGAAAGGAGAGTGCTCTTTTGGGGTAGCCTTGCATATACCTTTGGTGTCTTCATTTGTTTTCAATATGTATCTTCGTTAAACAGATAAGAAATATAGCAAGTACAACAACACAATAGTTAAAGTTTATTTTCCTTCAATAGTATCATCACTATAGGTAGGGGAAGACCTAGAAAAACTATAAGAGACTATTAAGAAGGATCTAGAGATTAATGGGTTGGAGAAAGACATGGTTTATGATAGAACACTATGGCGTCGTTTGATTCATGTAGCTGACCCCACTTAGTGGGATAAGGCTTGGTTGTTGTTGTTTGGTGTAATATCATCTTTTGAATTTGAAACTAGCTGTAACTATTTCTCCGTTATGATTTTTTTTTATTTTGAAGTGACAATTCATTTTGACTGGTACAAAAAGATTAGTGTTATTTAATGTATTATTATCGCTACCACGAGCATTACTTATATTTTGCTTGAATCTGTAAGTGTGCACAGCAGTACTGTAACTGCAATGGCCTGGATAGTCTCAAGCTGTTAGCACAGCTAGCAGTGGTTATCTTCTAACTGCATTATGTTATTTGTTGTTAGATAAGATATGCAAGTTATGCAAATGACTAGTGTGATATTTGTAACAGACCTATGATGACTATCATCACACACTATAAGTACAACTTGTACACTCTGTTTTCAGTAAAATCAATAGAATATCAAACACACTGAAATGTTCTCTCTAACGTTCTTAGTTTTGTTGCTCAATAGAGTCTATTATTTATGTTTCTTCTTTCCTTGTTGTCTTGATTGAACATGAATTGTTTGGTTGGAGTTTAGTCTTTTGGTTGCTCTTGATGTTTCTTTGAAACGAGGTGTCTCACTTGATGCTCCCTTGGCATTTTTTTTAATCTGTTATTATGGAAGATATTAAAAGAGAACACTTTCTTTTTATTTGAGAACAAGGTCACATCCATAAAATGTATCTGAACATCTAAAAACATGTGAATATGTTTTTATACCACTATTCCAAGAATTCTTTTCTTGCTCAAAGAAAGGATCCTAACAAAGGCCTGTTTGGATTTTGAATTTAATTTTTTTCAAATCCTGTACTTTTGTAGGTGGCAGAAATGGTATTAACTGAAGATTCTTTCCAAGCAAATATATCTGACTACTCTAGGCTTATTGATATGTATGCTAAAGACAACCGCATTGATGATACTGAGAGGATGCTTAAGAAGATGAATGAAAATGGTTTACAACCAGATGCTTCGATAGCCAATGTGATGGTCCACATGTACAGCAAGATAGGTAATCTTGAACGTGCAGAAGAAGCATTTAAAATCTTGAGTAGCCTGGGTTTCCAACCAGACACGAGAGTCTACAACTCAATGATCATGGCCTATATCAATGCTGGTGAACCTACAAAGGGTGAAACACTGATGAGGCAGATGGAGACGAGAGATATTAAGCCTACAAAGGAAATATACATGTCATTGCTCCGATATTATTCTCAACGTGGCGACATTGATCGTGCCTCACGAACTTCAACATCTCTGCAGTTTGCAGGACACCCGCAGACTATGGAAACATGCACCCTGCTTATTGAAGCAGCAGCAGTTGCAGGTGACCTAGATAAGGTAATCTTCAATTTTGACCATATGGTAAAACTTGGGCATAAGCCTGATGATAGATGCACTGCTGCCATGATTCGCGCTTATGAGAAAACAAATTTATTGGACAAGGCATTAGATCTTCTTATGACGTTAGAGAAGGATGGGTTTGAGCCTGGGATTGTGACTTATTCTGTTCTTCTGGACTGGATGGCTAAAATGCAGCTTGTCGATGAGGCTGAACAGATTTTAAACAAAATTGCTCTGCTGGGCGAGGCTCCTCCTTTTAGGGTTCAAGTTAGTCTTTGTGATATGTATGCAAGGACTAAAATGGAGAAAAAGGCCCTTCAAACACTAGGCGTTCTGATAGCTAGGAAGGAAGAATTACGACCAAATGAGTTTGAGAGGATTATATCTGGCCTTATTGATGGTGGGTTTTTGCGGGATGCGCAAAGAATGCATGGGATTATGGAGGCACAGGGTTTCAAACCATCTCAACAGCTTAATTTAGCCCTTAAATCTGGCCGCTTACCATTAAGTATGAGGTAGTTTAGAGGTCATGAGTAGTCCTGTGTTATTCTTTCTTTGTCAAGTGACCAACAAATGTACTGCTTTATTAAGGGAGACCCGGTCTGATAGATTGACCATAACATGTAACCAATAAAGTTTTTTTAGTTTATGCTCGATAAGTTGTTGGTTTCTCAATTGTATCATGTTTATGAATTCTGCCATGGTTACATGTTTGCGAGTGTTCGGACTACACCGATTTATTTCTCTTAATATTCTTTTGAACTTTAGTCCTTTGTATATAGTAAATTTATTTGATTAGCATTTTCTTATTCGTATATACAGTATCTTTTTTTGACATGTGCTGCACGGATGCCTTTGTCCTGATTTACCTTGAGCTGTCTAGGAATTTGGATGTGGTTGCATGTAGAGACTTTTGAAAACATATTTTAACCTATCTGTGTATCAGTCTATACTCTATATGGTTTGCTGGTGTTATTTATGTTGATGCTATTTTCTAAACTTCTTATTGATATTCTACTTACTATAAGCTGTGATGACCACAAACTCCCAATACTGTGTGTGTAAAGCTGCGTAAATGTTTCATGATATATCGGCAAGCCAATATGTGTCCACCTCACCATTTAATTGTGACTGTTTATCATGAGTTCTTTTCTTGAAAGGAGTATATGAAGAAAGGTACTTTTTGATTGGTTTTACATGGAATTTCTGAACCTGCTGGGTCATACCCATTTGCAAAACTCACCAAGCAAAAAATGAAAATGGCATACACTTTCCAAACTGAAATTAGGTTTCAATAAAATGGATGAATAACTAAAAGAAAGAAATAATAACGAGGTAAGGTATATCCTTTCCTAAGAGTCAAGAAACAATAATAGGTGGCAAACGTTTGATTATTAGAATATTAATTAATATAAGTAAGAAAAGAACCCAAAAGGAAACTTTTTAAGGGAATCAGTGTGAAATGTTCCAAAGGAAGCAATAAGAAATTGTAGCTCAAAGTAAAACATATATAATGAAAGCCTCATCATGCATGCAAGGCATAAAATTTCAATTATGTATATATAAAAAGAAAGAATCACATTATGCAACATTACATTTAAACAGAAAACTAGGAAAAGAAATTTGATTAGTAGGAAAATAAGAACATCAGGAAAAGAAAAACAACATCATCTTGTGTATTCAAATATCAACCAAACCATCCATGGCACAAAGAAAGCCATCATTTCGTTTTAGAATCCCTTCTTGGCTATCAGGAACACCTGAATCAATGTCTCGTCGTCCGAAAGACACATCAAAACCAGTTACTCGTTCAGGCACAAATGTTCCCATTCAAAGACCATCTAGGCCTTCTCTCATAACCCCTGCAGAATTTTCTCCTAGTCCTACCAAAACTCAAGAAGCCGCTACAATTGAAACTCAAAACCATTCACCGCCTCATCCAACTCAGCCAACACCATTATCATCGTCAGTGTTTGTAGAAACCACTCACTCAAAACCACCTTCTCCACCAACATCGCCAAACCATGTCAACTCTCCACCACCATCATCTCATGCTGCATCTCAGGTTCATGTTCTCTCAGCTCAACCTCAGTCTACCTCTCATCATGATACCATGAAGGTGCCAAAGCCAAATTCTTCTTCTGCTGAAGAAAGCACTCATCCTACATCACCCCGAGTTTCTAAAATTGAGCCAGCTTCTCGGCATCATCCACCATCGCCTTTGGCCCCAGAGCAAAAAAATGAGCATCATCTACCATCTCCTTCGGATATAGAGCGAAAAAATGAGCATCATCCACCATCTCCTTCGGCCCTAGATCGAAAAAATGAGCATCATCCACCATATCCTTCGGCCCTAGAGCGAAAAAATGAGCATCATTCACCATCTCCTTGGACCTGGACCCCGGAGCGAAAAAATGATGTGTTAAAGGCTAACCATGAAGAAAGCACTCGGCATACATCATCTACCTCGCAAGAAGAAAAAGGGAAGATGACAGTGTCTGATCCGGTTCCAAGTGAAGCGGAACCAAAGATGAAGTCACCATTGAAAATCATCCCCGTGACACAACCAGAGAATCTTTCTAAGCACACAAAAACAAAATTAGGTGAGGAAATATCAATCTCAAAAATAACACCAAAGTCTCCTTTGGAAACTCAAAGGAAGTTCCTTCAACCTAAAGAGAAAGAGAAAGTCATGCATGAAACCAAAAAAGTAAGAAACACAAAAGACAAAGATAAAAGTACTAGCCAACCGAATCAACATACCAAAGCATCTTCTTCAGGCACAAAGGATAAGAAGCATCATGGTGTAAGAGAAACTGTAGAGAGAAAGATAATGTTTTCCACATCAAACTCTAGTGGTAAAGACATATCACACGAAAGAATTGTCCCATCGAGCGAGGAAAGGGAAAGGGAAAATGAAAAGGGAAAGGAACCAATGCAAAAAGGTATCAAAGATGATATTACAAAGTTTGTTCATAAAATATCAGCCTCAGTGCAACCAACACAACCTATGGAGGACAAAAAATTCAGTGTCATAACACTGACAGGTGACAATAGAGGAGCAACAATGCATGTTGGTTCTGAATCAGATAAGAAAGAAGGGTCAATCCACATTCATAGGGCCTACAAGACTGAATCCGAAGAGAGCATTGATGTGACAACAGATGGAGAAGGAAACACTAACAATGAGGAAGAAGATTCAATGGAACATGGTCAGGTTGGGAAAGCATATGTTAACAGCAACATACAAAGTATCAATAATTCACTTATGTTTCATGGTTCAATCAATGAAAGAGACCCTGGAGTTCAAGTTACACTTCCACAAAAGCCCTTAGAAACCATCAACCACAACGATAAAGACACTCACAATCGCAGGACTGAGTTTAACATTAGTCGGTCTCAGAAGTCAACGTTCCAGCCAACAGTTCGCCGTTATGGTCGCAAGTTCAGTTGTGGAAATGAAGACATTGAGATTATGTGAAAGAAGAACAAACAACATGTCTTCCCTAGTACACCATAAAAATACATCTTGTACAGAAATATTGCAACTTTTAAATGCATAAGAAAATAAGATTTATAATATTTAGCCACTTTCCACCATGAAAGTGTTGACAACATCAACAATGTATAATATAAATTTTTTACTTTTTATATGTGCAATGTCATTTTTATTTTTAATTGTTCACTTGCATTACAAGAAAATATATGCTTGAGGAAATTAACAAACTTCATTACGCATTAAACATTAATTCTAAACAGCTAGCATCACACAAACTTGGGCCTGCAGGGTGAAAAATGAGAGTTATTTTGTGCAACATTTTCTTAAGGAAATATGTACATTTTGATATCAAAGAAGATTTCAAAGGAGTTATCATTCACAAGCTGGTTTTGTGTCAAAGCTGCTCAAACAGATTGCAAAGGCTTGAAAAGCGGAGAGAGGATATCGATAGTCCATGGTGAATATGTCCTTTCCGATTTTTCCAAATTGTAGTATAACTTTTTCTTGTTCTGCAGCTGAAACATTTTGGCTAGGTTCTGCAGCTGCTACAAGCTGAAAATTCTTCACCGAAGCCACCGTAACCCGTCCCTTGAAATTCAAACACCAACATTGCAGTTGTTCATGCCATCTTGGTGCTTTGTTTTTCAAAATCAGTGTCTCTTTTGCAAAATCAGTGCAAGTTGAGCCAAATTCAACAACTTCTGGCTTCTTTTCTTTTGCAGATTCATGCTCATTGTGGCAATTGGTAAATTCCATAGGAGTAGGAGCAGTTCCTCCTTCTTGGACTGAAGATATGGGGATTAAGTGCATTGTACTCCGCATTCGCCTTGGACCTCTCGTACGAAGAACATTGAGTTCATAAGATACAGTTGCTACTTTATAGTTAGCAGGAGCAGGAGCAGCCCTTGGAAGTATTTGCTTCATATGGACCTTTTGTTGCAACTTGCAACTCGATGGAAGCGAAGAAACATGTGGAGGATGACCATCCAAGATCGTGAACTTGGTGCCGAGAAAATTAGACCTGTTATTTTGCTTAATGGTCAACTAAGAAGTATAATAATAATAATGCATTAACCATGAAAAGATGTGGATTGATTGAGGACACTAACCTTAACTTTCCAATGTAAGTATTGTTAGCTCTAGAGAAATCATCAGAAACCAATGATATTAAAAATTCTGTGCATGTTGCTCTTCTAATCTTCTTTGCTGCCAAGAGAAGCTTGCTCATATCACCAGAAAGAGCTGCAAATACAATAACACAATTCACAAAGATGGTAATTTAGAAACTACCTTTGTAGATCGAGAATAGTTAACAGACTATTTATTACATTTCCATAGTTCAAAGACTAAATAGGAAAGAATGTGATAGTTTAGTGATTGAATTGTAAGTTTACTCTGGAAAACAGAAAGATAAATAAGAATACTACAAAAAAAAAAGCGTAAAAGAAGGTATTTCAAATTTCAACAACTACATACTTAATTTGATTCAAAGAAAAACCTTGGTGTGATTTTAGAAAAATCCAAACAAAATTTTGTTACCAAATAGAGAATAATTTCATGTGAGCATAACAATCTTACCAGGGCTTAGACCAAGATATAAACTATATGTGGAAGTAGCCCTTTCTCTCTTAATAAAACACTGAATTGGATTGTCTCTTGGACCAGGCTGAAAAATATAATAAAAGACAAAGTGATCAATACATTTAGTACCATACATATATGTGCTTCAAAGCTTGAAACAAAAATAACATCAAATTAAATACATAAAGAAAGTGAAAAAAAATTACCTGCTTCAGTGATACAGGGAAAGTGATCCAACCACACTGTTCAAGTGTCTTAACAACACCCTTTGTTATGTCTCTCCACAATCTACAAACTGAGGCACAAGCTACAAGTGCGCGGCGAGATGGCCAAGTGGTTTCACTAGCTTCCACCCTTTGAATTATGTCTAATAGTAACTCAGGAGGTAAATTAGCCCATTGACTCTGTGATGATGATGATGATGATGATGGTGGTGGTGGTGTTGTTGGTGATGATAGTGATGTTGGTGAGGAACATTCTGGTGCTATGTGAGATTTTCCATGTCTATGTGTATGTTTGGTTTCTACACCTCTTCTATACATGTTGCCAATTCCCTCTTTCATCTCCTTGATCTCTCTCACAATACTCTTGAATGGCATTATGATAGGTTGTGTATATATGTAGGACTAGTAATCTAGCATAGCCATTGTGTTTGAAAAGAAGAAATTAGACTTCATGTTTTTTGAAAGCATACAAAAACAATATAACATTTTTGCCTAAGTTCAATGTATTTAGTGTATTAACAATGATAGAATGAGAACATATATTGCAGAGAAAACTATAGAAAAATAACTCTACCTGCATCTTTTGAGATTTTTCTTATCCCTTTTTATAGGACCTCTTTCAAAATTTTCAACTATGTTAATTATTTTTTTTACTGATATATCCCTTTTGTATTAAATATTGTGATGGAAGTCTAAACTAATTTTCTCTCCTTAAAAGTAAACTTTTAAAGCAATATCAATTATCGACAAATTTATTACCACTAAAAACTTTCTTAATTTTCGTGATTTTGTCAACTTAAAGATTGAGGTAGTAATAAAGAAGTTGGTACTACAAGATTTAAGTCCTTACAAATTTACATATTGAGAAAACAAAAAAAAAAAGTGAAAGAAAAGCTCAAAAATTGAGAGGAAGATGCATGTACCGTGAGACAAGAGTCTAGAAAATGAGGAAATCTTGGAGAGAACTTGGAAAGCACAAAGAGTGGAGGGAATGTGGAAAGTACCTCAAACTCCAAAGGCAGTGTCTTGGACAAAACAAAAAGGTGAGAGTGGATGGAGGTTGAGGTTTGTGAAGATTATAGGTTACTACAACAAAGTTTTAAACTTTCAAAGCAAAGCTTGTGGAATAAAACTAAAACTAGAAAAATGAGCATCACATACTCATGCACTTTGTTTTTCGAAGTATCAAGCAAAGCATCCCTTCTTTACAACCAAACCACATGCACAGAACAAAACTTAATTTGGTCTTTGCATGAACACAACTTAAATTGTATATGCTAGCAATTTAGTTTTCATCTGCATCACTCACTCCTTGCACTTTTATCACTTGCCTTAAGCTATAATCTAACACAATATATTGCACAAAATGGTATTTAAGTGTGGTCCACTTTAATGGGGTCAATGGTCATCAGACCCATATAGAAAGATCTTCATGATCTTTTGATATTGGTTTTAAATTTTTTATATAAAATAAAATGCATTTCCTATCCCTTGGATTTTAGTTCCACGGTTTTAGTCCTTCAACTTTTAAATTGATTAACTTTTTTCCATCTATGTTTTTTGAGCTTCACTTTTTTTGTGTTAATTTTGAGGTTGAATTTTGATGATGTGAGATGTTTACATGACAATTCAATTGATGATGTGACACTGTTTAGGTGGATTTTTATTTAAGTAATTTTTATTTGATCGAATATACATAAATTAATATCACAAAAGCAACTAAATTTGATATAAAAAATTATAAGTGTATTATTATAACTTGATTCATTTTCATTTCATCAACTTCGTTATCACGTAAATCAATTAACATTTTTCCTATCAATACTCTTTGAGATTGAATTTTGATGATGTAAAAAATGAGATATTTATGTGACAACTCACTTGATAATATGACACGATATGAGTGAGTTCTTATCAAACAACTAATTTTTATTTCACCAAAATATACATAAATTAATATCACAAAAGCAACTAAATTTAATATAGAACACTATATATCTACATTATAACTTAACGGCTCATTTCCATTTCATCAACTTAGTTCTCACATAAATATCTCAGCTGCCAAATCATAAAAAATCAACCTCAAATACATAGGTGGAGCTAGAGTTAGATATTTGGAAACGTAAGGATCAAAACCATAGATTTAGAAATGTAGACTAAAATTATGAACGAGACAAAATATGGACGTTAAAACTGCATTTAAGTTTAAATTTTTTCAATATTGAGTACTAGATGAAATGGTTAGGTCAAATGAAAAGGTATTTTTTTTTTTTTGTGAATATTGTTTTTTGGTGAATCTGAGAATTCATATGAAAAAGTATGATCAATAATCTTTGAATATTAAATTCATCCATGAGAATAAAACATTTGTTATATATATACGGAAATATTCAATTTAAACAAGCATTTTTTCCATAGCATAGGGAAAAAAAGTGGTTGGTTAATCTATGCACTAGTGTCCTAAAATGACACCAATTTTGAAGGTTAGATTGATTGGCATTGATTCACCATAATAGAGACTTTATGTGGAAGCAGTATATTGTTCTATCAAAATAAACCAAGTGACAAACTCAACCTTCCAATTCAATGTGGTACTTTATCCTAATAAAAAACTATTCAATTCAATGTATTATTTTACTTTTAGCCTTCAAGTCAATATCATTAACGTTGTTTCATGTTGTTATTTTCCGAATGGAATATCATATAAGCTTACAGCACCCCCACCCTACCCCCCACCCTCCTTCCTTTTATATGGTCAAAAGTAAAGATTTGACTACTAAAATGTTTGGATGTGAAAAAGTTAGGTGTTGAAAAAGATGGTAGGATATAATATACAGGAAATGATTTATTCTCGAAATTTCTTCTTCCTCCTGGATTTAGGTAAGAGGTCAGATTTTCTTGGTAGCTATACTATATTATGAATACGTGATTCCACTACTATATGGAGGGGACACAATTATGTACGTCTCTCGTGAAGAAAAAAGTGATTCATTAGTTTATGTATCGTTTTTTATTTGAAAAACTAAACATATAATAGTACTTTAATATGGTGTGTTTATTTATCTTTTACACAAGTAAAATAAAGGTAATATGTGTTTTGATTTCATTCATAAGGCAAATAATTTTTTTAGGGGATTCATAAGGCAAATATGTTTAGCTTAATTTAGAAGATAATGTGATAGTTGTGTGTCAAAGTCATGATTCCTAATATAATGTTTGAAGTAATTAACAACCCTAGCACACGTGCCATGCCATATCTCTATCCCCACCACTTCATTATTGTTATTTTCTAGGTTGGGATTTGGTGGAAACTCAATGCATTGCAATGGACACTTCAAAATGAACAAATATTATATTTCAAATTGGTGCAATGGCCAAAACTATTTTATCGAAAAATTTGCACGGGTAGCAGACATATAGATGAGATAACGTAAATGTACCGCATGGTCCACTCTCCAACAATTATACAACTCATATTCATTCACGATCAAGTATCACTATGGCCCAACACAAACATGTTATTCATTCATTGTCCTTTATTTGGTGTCTATATTTTGTGAATATTGTACCTTGTTTCTTAAACAGATAGGAAGTGCAATCAATTATGTTCTCTTTCCCTTTCAATTTCTTATGATTTTTCTTTTATCTTGAGGCAAGGCAACTATGTGTTTGGATCACCTATGGATTACTCATCAAATCTTGATCGTTAGATTAATTTAATAGCTCGGAGTACTATATTTTTTATTTGACCTAAAATTGAATTAATGTAAAAGAATACAAAATCTTGGTGGACAAGAAACAAAACTCATGCAAAAGTAAAACGTATATAAAGCCGGGTAGGGTAGCACTTGAGTGACATTGTGGTTGGTGACATTGACTAACCACAATATCACAAGTGTACAAAAAACAACAAAAAATCTTATGAAAGAGAGAGAAGAAAGTCACTTGTGACATCTAAGTGCTACCCTATAAAGTCTCACATTTTTTATGTAACTTCGAGAGATATTTTGGAGTTTTAAATCTTATTGGTGTGAATTCTCTATCACCGTTTTTTTTTAAAATTGGTGGCATTACCTAGAGGTGTAATAGGAAAGTCTTAAATTTTATCAACCGTATCCCCCTCAATTTCATCACTTCAATGCTTGCTCAAAATGCATAAATCATTTTTAACAATATCAATGTGCTTGTTGTGGTTTCTTATCGCCATTGTCATTGTGAGTGTGTTTGGTTTAGCAGCAGCAAGGGAAATATCAAGTCCCTATATACATTTGTCATTGTTTTTGAGAAGCTGCTAACTGTAGAGTTTGTCCAAACGTGAGTCTACTGCAATTGTACTGCTAAAACAAACATCTCTGAAGCTCAAAATTTATATATGATTTTGGACTTTCTTGCACTATCATTTAGATGAGGAGAATCAAAATGTCGCATGTGATTCTTCTTCAATCTTCATCCTCCTGAGTTTCTTTCTTTTCTTCTTCATACCACCTAGGGGAGCTTTGAGCTTGAAAGGCCACAGGAAGTTGTTTGCCTCTCTGAAGTGAGGACAAACTGTTAGTATCTCGTGAATCAGAACATTCAACAACGCCATGCACACAATCTGGACTGTCGAATCAATAAATTTCATGAATATTTTAGGAATTGGAGATCTATACCATATCAATTCCAGCACCAATGGAAGTAGAGACGCGATAATGATATGTCACAAATAACTTTTGTTCTTCCTGACTGCAAACTTGTTCTCCAAGGGATAAGTGCCCTCCTAATCAATGTCACAGATGACATTATGAAAAGAAAACCATGTTACAAGCATGTTCAATGATGTTTTGAAGCTATTAAAAGTTTACAAGGCAACAAAAGCCTTTTCACAGATGATAAACCATTTAAATTTAAATATTTCTTAATTATGATATGCCAATGTTCAATAGCTTTTGTTTTTAAATAGATGAAGAAAAAAAATTAGAAAAATCAACCACAACTGACACCTGAGACTGAGAGTAGCCTATGTTACCTTTATGTGATTCAACATTTGGATCATCCATGGAAAGCTGAATATTTCGACTAACAGCAGAATTAGGTAGCATTTTGGAGAAGCTCATTCAACTCACGGCATGGGGAAGTTCTTAATCATAAAAACTTCCATTGTAGCTGAAAATTATACAGGGCTCTTGATTTCTGGCGAAACAGTGGACTTAACTTGAACTCATAATCGGAATGTGGGACCGTCTCGCAGAGGCCAGTAACATCCATTCATTCCACAATATATCTGACACAAGCATAATGAAATAGCATTATGAAATACAAATTCACATTCCTAAAGAAGATATGTATTCACACCTTGTAGCATTATTAAATGTGTGTTTAGTCCCTGCATTTTCGCCCAGTTTTGGCATTGGTCCTTGCGCTTTTTTCTGTTTGGCATTGGTCCCTGTACGTTGTAAATCTTTTGGCTTTAGTCCTTCCGTTAACTTTCCATTAAAAAAAAACCAAAACTAACGGCGTGTCACGTGGCCCAATCATGACACGTCACGTAGCACACTACAAGACAAAATTTTAATTAATAAATTTAAATAATTAATTTTAATTAGTATTTTAATAAAAATTGTAGCAGCTATCGAGGAAGCAGAACGTGCACTTAACATTAAAATGGTTCATGCAAGCCAACCCACACCATCTTTGAAAATTCAAAGGCAAATTGCCAAACCATTAAGTTGCACTGCAACACAAAAGGTATGTTGCCGCTTATGTTGAACCATTATTCTTTCATTTGAAAGTTTGGTCTTGAATCTATGCTAAACCAATAAGTTTTTCAACTCATGTGTAGCGAAAGAAGTGAAAACATACCAGGCCACCAAGGGTGATCGCAAAAAATGCAAGATGGAGATAAACCTCTCAAAAAGGTAATTGAAGATGAAGATGGAGATCCCAAAGAAAATCCAGATGAAGATTGTCGGAGGTTTTAGAACCTACTGATGTATTTTGTGAATTTGAGTCCTATGTTTAACTCACTATATTTTTTGTGCATTTTGAGAATTAGAGGCTTATGTTGCCAACTTACTATCTATTTGGTGCATTTTGGTTTATTTTGAGATAGAAAGGCCTATGTTGCCAAATTACTATCTTTTTGGTGCATTTTGAGAATTAAAGACCTAAGTTGCCAAGTAACTTTTGCTCGACTTTAAAAGTACAATTACATGTCTTGCCAAAGTGCAATTTAATTTCCATCTAATTTGTTAATTTTTATCTATTTTCATGGTGTTAATGCGATACAATTTTCATCTGCAATGTGATACAATTAAAGCTTAATTTTTTTTAAAAAAAAAAATTGATTTTATTTTTTTTATGATTATTCTCAATAAAAATAATGAACAAAACAATAATTAAAACATAATTTCTTTGAAAGTTTTTTTAAGAAAAAAAAAGTTATGGGACCAATACCAAAGTGCAGGGACTAATATAAAAAAATGCTGAAAGTACAGGGACTAATGATATTTTTAAGTAAAAAATAATTAATAAAATAATAATTAAAAATTGATTTTTTTTTCAAAAAAAATAATAATTTGTCTTTTATTGTGCCACGTGGCACACCGTTAGTTTTGATTTTTTTTAACGGAAGGACTAAAGCCAAAAGTTTTAAAAAATGCAGGGACCAATGCCAAACAAAAAAAAGCACAGGGACCAATGCCAAAACTGAGCAAAAGTGCAGGGACTAAACACACATTTAAGCCTTTTCTTATTAAGAACATCAAATTTACTTATCTCCTTCATTCAACATGTAATCTTCATCCACTTCATTTCATAATCGAATCATACTTGTCATAAGAGATAAATTACCCTCAATTTATGATGTAGGCCTCACCGGTAGGTTTTTCTTACAATCAACTACAATTTTAATATCAAGAACATCAAACTTCTCCATCTTTTTCATTCAACATGTGATCTACATTTCTTTCATTCAGAATTGAATCATATTTGTCATTAAAGTTAAACTACCTTCAATTCATCAAGGGGTAATGTAGACTTTACCCGCAAAATGACTCTATCTATCCCTAATTATAATTACCCTTTTAAAAATAGTTATATCTCTAAATATAACCCATATACAAATTATTAGATGAATTTCCTATTTTTTCTAAAAATACGTTTAATTAATATTGTTAACTTATCTTGAAATATTAAGAGTCAAATTATTTACATATAAACAAAGAATAATTTAATAATAATCATGGATAAAATCGCACATTAACTACGCTACAATTTTTAAATATTAGAGTTTTTTATGGTTTAACCATTTCCTACTAGATTGACTATGTGTATCACCCTCAATTTCATCACCTCAATGCTTGCTCAAAATGCTAGATCATTCTTAATAATATCAATGTACTTGTGATTCTTATCTCCATTGTCGTTGTGAAGCTCAAAATGTTTCTGAAGTATCTTGCACTATATATCATCCCACTATCATTTTGATGAGGAGAATTGACAATGAACATTTTCTAATATTGCAATTTGATATTTACAAGCGGTTTGTTCTGCATTACTAACACTTAATGCATCATTTTATTCCTAGTTTGGGACCGCACGTAATTCTTCTCCATCCTTCTGAATTTCTTTGTTATTGATATTTGCACATGTGTTTGCCTTTGGTTGTTGGATCAAAATATGTTGTCTATGGAGACAAACGTAGAACACCATGCTTGATATTTCAAGCTCCTACAGACCATATTCTCTGAAGACCATCGACTAACACAATGGAATTCAAAGAAACTCTTCCCTATTTGACTCAGATGAATATCGTATTAGGCACGACTTCTGCAAAAAGGGATGAAAGGGTGGTTGTTTGCTGGAAGAGGAGGCATTGGCAATTGTGTTGTTGAAGTAGCCACAAAGAATTTCCCTAACATAATTCTCTTTTAAAAAATTTATGTCACTAAATATAAGACTAATCATCAATTACTAGACACATTCACTACAAAAAAAAATAATTTACCAGACACATTTACGATATGAACACCATATACATCACTACACTATCCTAATAATAGTTTTTGTCCCACTGGATGAAATTTTAAAAAAGAAGAACCTTAAATACATTATCCTAAATAGAGTTAGTCCTGTCCAAAAACAATGTATGATTCCTGTTATCAACGCGTTTTTTCCGAAGCACTTCCTGTCCCTTTCAAAATTCGCATTCTTCTTTTTGTTTTTTTACAAATTCATCACGGCCTATATTCCTAAACATAACCTTAACAAAATTAGAACTCAAGCATACAAAAACCGATGGATTACAGCACTATATCTAATCTAATTGATCACAATGATGAATGGAGGTTTCAGAGAGACACCATAAATTCCTCCCCTCTATACAGATAATACAAGTATAGATCTAAGAACCTCACGTGATTAATCAGTAAGCATTAAAACTAAATTAGCAAAGTCAAGGATGAATAAGTAAAAGGTAGAATTTTTCACTGCATTCCAGGCAAGGCCATGAACTAAATATTCAAGATCCGTTCGCATATGTTAAAATAAGAGATGAAAATATTTTAAAGCAAAACTGGGATTAAGGAAAACAATATCTCAACCTTGATAATTAATCTTACACAACATGATATGCCAAAAACTAATTCATCCTTCTGATGAGTTCGTTGATGTAGTCTTCCCTGTTTCCAGCATCACCACCTTCAACATAATGATTTCTTTTCTTCTTCATACCACCTAGGGGAGCTTTGAGCTTGAAAGGCCACAGGAAGTTGTTTGCCTCTCTGAAGTGAGGACCAACTGTTAGTATCTCGTGAATCAGATCTTCAATACAGATGATACCGTGCTTCCCAAGAACCTGCCCATTGGATAATGTCAGTCGAAGAATATATAAAAATAAACAGTCAGCATAAATGTTCAACAACACCATGCACAGAATCTGGACTGTTGAATCAAGATCAAACAACTCTTGTTCTAGCTTGAGCAAATAGGGCCCAAACAACAAAGTCGGAATGGAGAGCCATCCCATATAGGTCTGACAGTAAAGATTGCCAACAACAACATTTAGTGATTGCAGGGTATCCAATCAGACAAACCTGTTCGATGATAGAGTTGTCTGTCAAAGCAATTCTCTGCCTGTCAACTTTGCCGTAGCCCCTCTTGTAGATCAATTCCCTGACGCTCTTCAGATTAGGGTACCCGTATGTAACATAAGGCTCAACCCTGTGGAGCATGTTCACGGTTGCTTTGTTAACTTTGAGAAAGACACCATTAAAGATCTGCAGTCAAAAGAAATGGAAGAATAAGGCTACATTGTAATATTTCATGGATTCTTCAACACAGTATTAGAGGAGATGGAGAAAGGGAGCCAGAAGCCAGCAAAAAGGAAAATTCTAAAGTCAAAATTTGGTTGAATAAAGGAAGGAAAAAAAAGATAATTTATTAGGTGAATCCTCAGAAATTGTTGTCTAGTCTCACACATGATCCCATGCACTTTGGGCTTTAATAGTTAATCAATGTTGGAGACAGCACACCACACCACATCTATAGCTAAAATTCTACTTTTTTGCCCAGAAGAATGAGTATACAGGGATTGGAGATCAAAACCTCTTGGCTATAATGGGTCTATCAAGGATGGATTCTAACTAGTAACAAGTAAGGAGTATAGATACAAAAACAAGAGATCATAAATCAATACTTCATATCTTACACATTGTATTAAATTAATATACATTCAATTCAATAATTCAATATATATAACACAAACTAGTAAAACAACTTAACTCCCTTGTGAATAGTCTTTCTATGCTTAAGACAAGGGAGTTAAGTTTTTATTTTCCGTCAAAAAAATACTAATAACTTAACTCCCCTGTATTAAACATAGAAAGACTGTGCACAAAGAAATCACATCAAAGTGCTTTAGGTGTAACTATATCTCAAGGAAAAAACTATACATTGTTGTAGGTACACTTAACAGTGGGATGAAAGATCAGTTCAACAAGCTCAACATACATAAATTTAATAATAAATGCTTATAATATTCCTAGAATAACTCACTGAATAAACCTTTAATCAGAGGTGCATTGCATGATAGAGCAATGCTAGCAACACTCTCTTTTGAACACTCTCTAATACTCACTCTCTTATTGGTTTAAATCATTGTGGGTCTACACTTTGAAAATTGAACCCACCCAAAGTGGTGGGACATACTTTGATTTCATCCAATAAAAGAGTGAGTGCTAGAGAGTGTGTTGAAAAGTAAGTGTTGCTAGCATTCCTCTTGCATGATATCTGAAGAAGCGCATCCAAAAAACACAAGTGTATCACAATGAGGCGAGTTCTAGCACTAACTTATATACATACAGTCACAATAAATACATACATTTTACTCGAAACAGATAACCAATTACACACTAAAATGGTACGCAAACAGCACTTAACAAAATTCTATATCCAAAATGAAGTTTTACTAATCAATGGATTCAACAGCAACAAGAACAAAACCATTAAAGAGCAAAGCAATTCATCGAGTGACCAATCAAAAAACAATCAGAATGGTTACCTGTCTCAAACGCAAAAGCTGCAAAATCTTCCTTGATTTTGGGTCCATAGCGTTGATACTGAAATTATAATAAAATTCCCATTAATTAAAACAACAATAACAAGAAAACCAACTAGAAATAATTAGTATACAATAAAATAATAAATCAAATATAGTATGAAAAATTACCCTCTGATCCTGATAATGAACAAAAGCTTAGCTTCAGGGTCAACATAAAATCCACCCTTGAGTTTAGCTTCACGCTTCAACCTGATCAACTCCTTTTGCTGCACACAAATTAAATCAATAAATAATTGTATAAATCAAAAAGGTAGATGGATTAAGGAATTGTTTGGATTGGCTTATTTGAGCTTATATACAGGAATAAGTTGAGACTATTGGAGAGAACTAATTAGAAAAGCTTATGCCATTGTTCATAAGTTGTTTTCAGCTTAATTAGGGCCTGATTTGATTGACATAATTGAGCTTATCTACCGACATAAGTTTTGTGATACTATTTGGGAGAACTTATCAATACAACTAATGACATTTTTCATACGCTACTTCAGCTTATTGTCATAAATTCTACAAAATAGTTAATGGAAACAGTTTATAGCATATACAAAAATAATGTTATTTTATCTATTGCTGTAAAAATAGCTTATGTAAGCTTATACACATCAATATAAGCACTTGTGCTATAAGTTGCAATTAACTTTTTTATCCACAAAACGCCAATTACAAAGTTCTCCAACATAGCTTATGAAAACCGGTTATAGCTTGTACTAAAACAGTTTAACTTTATTTTATATTTAGCTATAGAAATAGTTTGTAAGTGATTATTATGATAAGCTATTATGCTATAAGCTGTTAATCCAAACAAGGCCTAAAATTACATAATCAAAATTATTATTAACAATACCTGATCATCATATTCCTTGGCGTATTGTTTGGCTCTACTCCAAATGAGTTTCCTTGTTTCAGCCCTCTTCTTCTTAGCTGAATCTTGTTCCTGCTTCTTCACCAATGCCCATTCTTCGTTCCTTTTCTGCTTCTTCAAAACGGATTCAGGAACCACCGTTTTCACTTCCTCTTTCGACATCCTTCAAACAATGAAGAAAATGAATCAAATCAGAGCACGAAAACCTAAATTACATTAGGGATGAAGAATAATAATAATGAATAACAGATGTATGAATCGAGAAGAAGAAGAAGATTGAAAATTTTACCTTGCCGCAGTAGATGGAGATGGAGATGGAGAAGAAAATGAAACTAGGGTTTGGGACTGAGCTTCAGATTTTATGCTTTCTTCATATTTCTGCCCGACATATATCAATGGGCTTTATGGACTGACATGTATGGGCTGGGCTAATCACCAAAACAATACGAATGTTACTCTTCTGGCTCCCCTGTTTACTCCCAGGCCCCCAAAATACCATTTTTGCCCTTGAACATAACGTTTGGGAGATAGAAACCGAACAGTTCGAGAGTTATCTCCCGAATGGTTCCTACTATTGAGTTGGCAAAATGCACAAGAAAGCCGGAGTAGAATGGTTTTACACCAGCAGCAGATTGACAACACAAGTTAGAGGAAACCAAACGCACGGTGTTGCAAATGTAATGTGGATGTTGCATTCTCAAGCTCTCAAAATAGAGTTAGCATAGGTATATCGTATATGCATCAGGGACGATTCAGACAATAACTCCTAAAACCCATCGAACGGGAGATAACTTCAAGTTGCTGGGTTTATATCTCCCCAACATAATGTTCATGGACAAAACATGTATTATGGGGGCTAGAAAACAATTGGGGGTGGGGGCACAAATTCACAGTTCAAACTTCAAAACATGTATGGCCTTTGTTGTTGTTCAAATTAAATAAGTTTTATAGAAAACTCGCATGTATCAAATGTTTTTTTAAATATATATTTTACCATCTAAGTCGTGCTTAGCCAATGAATATTGATTCGGTTAGCAAAGAATTACTAACCTCCAACGTCCTAATCTCATCGGTGGACCTCTGGATGGTTGATTAATAGGCACCTCAATTTCGCTTATGACCGAGTTGTAACTTTCGCTCAGTTATTTTTCTGAGTAAATGTTGATCTAGTCATTACTCCCATTCGATAATTATATGGAGGTTTAGAGTGTGTTCGAACTACATCTTGCAAATGTCTAGTGGCGTGTACGAGATTCAATATATACTGTGTTTAGACTCGTAAACTTTAGAGACGATGAGGGAAAGCAAAAGTTTTTTTCTTTTAAAAAAGAATGACATCTAATGTAATTACACATGTGTAACAAAAAAGGTTAAAAAATAAGTTGATTTACACACCGGTGTCATGTCAGCTTGTTGGCATGGTCAGAGGAGATTAAGGTGGATAAACTAAAACTTGCTGGGGACAAAATACCATTTAACTCTAAAAAAATCATCATCATCGTCATCATCGTAGGTTAAAGGGAGGGAGGGAACGTGTTTGGAGAAGAGAAGAGTGAAACTTGGTTTGCCCTAAGGTAAAGAAGAAGAATAAGAGTGAAGAGAACAAGCCAGACGTTTAAGATAAGAGGAGTAAAACCTTGCCTTCACTTGCATTCTATTTTTCTTCCCGCGTACTTCCTTTGATGTTCAGAAAATTCAACTTTGGGGGTTTTGGGAAAGGAATTTATATTTTCAAATAGAAAGAGGACTTTGATGAAATGACGTGGTAATGATTTATGTCTGAAAGTAGAAAAATGAAGATGAATTCTTATTTCTATAATCTGTATGTACTACTATACTTTGCATATGTTATACTTCATCTGTCCCATAATAACTGAGTCATTTGTAAAAAATATTGTTTCAGAAATCTTGACCCATTTCAGTTTTCAATACAATATTAATTACTTTTTTCCAATTATATATATAATTAATACTACTTTCATTACTCCCAATTCAATATATTTTACTTTACATTTATGATAAAAAATAATGCACCAATACTTGACAAAGACAGTCAAAAACCATTTTTCTCTCTCTTTAATTTATACACTTTTCTTAATCTGTGTGAAAAGCCAAACTAGCTCAGTTAAACTGGGACGGGGGAGTAGTAGTTTGTTTGAGTGTTTGATGTTAAAAGGAAAATTTTAAGTTACATCAATTAAATAACCCATTACCTTTACATTTTAGATGTTCCAAATAAAAAATTATCAAACCATACAATTGAGTTTAAATGTTAATAAGTTTCACAAAGGATGATTTTTTAAGTTTTTTTGAGTTTGATTGTTTGATGGAATAATTGATGGTTAGGTTATCCTTACGTCATAATCGAACTTCGGATTACTATGGCTCATTTCCTTTGTAAACCGGAGGGTGACACTAAGAAAAAATAAAATTATTCCCTTATAAACCGGAGGTTAATGCTGAAAAAAAATATATTCTCAAGTTCATGAATAGAACTTAACAATGGATTTGAATTTACAAGGGATTTTCCCAAAATCCCACAACATGTCAAAATGTAAATGTAAATGTAAATTTCATTAATATTATTATAAAAATTGTGAAATATGGTTTTATTGAAATGTTTTTTAATTGGTTAATAATTATATTCATTGGCTTTAGGAATTGAATACTTCCTCAAACATATAGAAATATCTTAGAATCAAGTATGAATTCAAGAGAACTGTGTTGTTGTGTCGGTAAAATATGAATTCTGAAAATTACTCAAAGTAATTTTTTTTTTTTTGAAGAAAATTACTCAAAGTAATAGTTTAATTAATTGACCTACTTACACCTAAAATGAAAATTACTCAAAGTAATAGTTTAATTAGTTGATCTACTTATAACTAAAATGATTGCTTCCACCATGATAATGAGTTTGAATGAAAAGCACAGTGGTTTACGTATATGACTAATATATCGATTTACATTACAATTCTAATTAACAATACATCATACGCAGATATCTTCGTGGAGAAAATCTCCAAAACAAAAAATCCATAGTTTTCATTAGCCAAAACAAAAAATCCATATTTTAACTAACCAAAAGCTTGGATGAAGTTAACGAAAGAGGTAACATTAGGGAGGAATTAGAATTGTTGGTGATGGTGTAATGATGAGGTTAGGTCTAGTTGTTGTTGGGTTGATGAATTTCTGGATTTTTAGATTAGAGATGAATGAACATTGAGTTGAGTGATTAATTTTTAAATTTTTTGTGGGTTTGTTTGATTAAGATGATAAAGTTTATGAATATGATGAAAAAAAAGAGGAGGGAAGGAGATGATATTAAGTTTTAGCCAATTATAAACTAGCGTATGATGCTTAATCAAGAACTACACCGTATAATTGATTCCATCATTGTATGCCTGAATCCTGTAAGTTTTGTCCAGAAAAAATTTCTTAAACAATTCTTTTTTCCAATTAAGAGTTATTGAAAAAATAAAATACCAATTTTATTGATAAAAAGTCATTCCAAATAAATTTTAAAGAATATTTTAAGGAAAAAAATTGGAGGGATTGAAGCTCCCTTATCTAGACCTACAAAAAATGTGAGAGTGATTGTTTGTAAGCAGTTGACCTGATTATTGTTGATCGTGATCATACCTTGCACAATTATGCTACTGATATCCTTCATATTAAAGATGCACTACATGGAAATGGAAATACAACATTGATGCATGTTCTTAAGGAACAAAATATGTATGCAGATTTTATGGCAAATGAAGGATCACATGCAAGGTGCTCTGCTAACTGGAACTGCCTTCCGCCTGCCATGGAATCTCTCATCCTGAGAGATAAGCTTGAAACTTAATTTATTTTCTCCCTCTTTTTTCTTTTCTTTTTGCCACGTTACATTGTAACGCTACCAAAAAAAAAGACCTACAAAAAATGATGACACAAGAGCAACTCCAATGACGATCTTTTTCTTTGGTTATTTTGTGTACCCCATTATGACACAACATCTTGAAGTAACTCACTCATTTTTAACTTCAATGGTGAACTTTAAAAAATTCATATTGTACCCCACAACCTAACCTTACACATTAATATTATATTCATATTTAATTTTATTACAACTGAAAATATTAATTTAATTTATTTTTTAAAATTAATATTAAAATGAAAAATAAAATAAAATTGAACATCAATTTTTATAACAATAATTGAAAATTAATATTAAATTCATAACATACACAAAAACGATTAAAAAAATAGTGTGATCCTACTAACGGTTAATTTGAATAACGGCTAATTTGACTAAAATTCATTCTACATAAGATTAAATTTTAATAGTACTACAACATTTGATCTTAACTAAAATCCATACTTTTCTTTGAGCTTATTACAATATTTTTCATGAACTTGACGTTGACTCTCATTCATCGAGGACGTGTCTGACATGATGACATGCATTGCTTTAAACTCCATCTCATCCTTCTTTAAGATGTTTTCTTCCTCCTTAAGTTGTGTGAGTTTATCCATGATGCTACTCTTTTACCCATTGTGTTGTGTCATGGACGGTCTTAGAAGACGTTTTAGTTGCATTTGCACCCACCTTTTGCCTTCCTTTTGCCCCATTGGACATTCCACTGGAGATGTTGAATTAAATTCATAATTTGAAGTTGTTTCTAGATTCAACGATGATGAGTATGCCCCACTAGTAGAAGTCTTTATTCTTTTTTAACGAAGTTGCAGTCGATCCTCCCACCCATTTAGGTTCATCTTTTAACAATCACCATGCATACTCAAGAGTGAATGGTGCACCATCATCTTGAGAAGAAAAAAACATGTGCATTATCCATGATGTCATTCACTAAGGTTCCACTTTTCATTCCATCAACAGTCGAAGTGTAACACCTGACAAATTTTTGAACGAGACCACTTATTCGACTCCATCGAGATTTTAATTGACTAGGTTTCTTCTCTCGCAACTGTCCACGATACTAGTAATACTTTGTAGTGATTCGTGATCAACAGTTGTCTTATTTTTTTTATCATTTCCCACAATAAGATCCTTTGAAATATTGAGATGAATAAGAAGTATGTCCTCATCCCTTGTGAATAGCTCGCGAGGCTTTTTGGGAGCAAAACATTTTTTTCTCCTCAAGTGTAATATTTTCAAGACCAACTTGAGTTGAAAATTGTGAAACATGACATTCCGACGTAGAACTAATTGGTGGGTTCATAACGAGTAAACTCTCCACTTTGTGTATCCATTAGTTGGTGGCAATGGGAAAATGGTTGGGTTTGTCGGCGATGACGAAAATTTAGAATTTTGAGAACTTCGGTGTTGGTAATTTTGCATTAAAGAAAATAAAGGTTGTTGATATTTATATTGATTGGGATCCAAGATTGTTGATAATTATATTGATTGGGATCCATTAGAGGATATAAACAATGAATAATGAAGACCAAATAAATGAAATTATGAACTTAAAACTACGAGGGTGAGTTTGTGTGTAAAAATAAGAGCAAAGAGATAAAATTGTGAGAAAAAAGTTGAGTGAAATATTTTTGAATGGGCACAATTACAATTTACAAAGGATAACATTTTTGAATGGACGCGCGGTGGATCCCCATAGAAATATCTGCGATGTATGTTGGACTATCTCTTTATAACTACAAAGGAATCGAAATACAATGGCTAGCCATCCCATCTTGGGACCCTTTTTGCATGCTAGGGGAGTCTATGTTAGGAAGACTACGCCGCGAGAATGGGTTGGTGGCCTCCATGCTGCATGGAGTGTAGGGGCAAAATGTGGATATCAGTCAGTTGCTTACATTTATTTCAAAACCATGGTGTTGAGTATGCCAACTTCGAGGATGAGTACTTCAACTTTGTTGATCAGGTGAACGACCACATGAATCATATGATGGGTAACGTTGCAATGATTATAGACATCTTAAACAACCTTTGATTGTAAATTCACTGAGTTATCTTGTGATTGCATAAAAAAAATGTAACATGTTTAAGCATTTTTTTTAATCAAAGTAACCGTTAGTTTGTCAAGTGACGGTAATTGCATGCTACTCCAGCCAAAATTCAAGCAAAATTCCATTTTTTGGCGAAGACAGTTGGCGCAATGATATGGAAAAAGCAACTGTTGGAGTTGCTCTAATGACAGTAAAAAAAATTCTTCCAATAGGATCCCATATTCCCATGACTAAAGGGCGTAATTATAAAAATATCTCCACAAGTTTTTGAAACACAACCTTAAGTTAAGGATTTAATCCTCGTTTACACAAAAAATATTTTGATGCTCTCGCAAAAGATTTATACATTTCTCTACAACATCCCATTTTTATCTATCTCTTTTACTTATTTTCTCTCTTTGTTTCTATAAACCACCTCCTAACTTCTCCATCTTCTCTCTCATTTCACTAACTTTTTTTTTTGTTGGAGAGGGGTGCTTGTGGTAGAGGATCAAATTAAAAAATTAAAGGAAACAAATGCATTGGGTAGTTAGTTTGAGAGGGGAGGTAAATGAGATTTTTTTTAAAATAAAAATAAAAAGAGAATGGGAAGATGGAAGAGAAAGAGTCTTAGAGAGGGAAGGAGGAAGAAGGGGGACACGACTATGGTGATCAGAGACTATGCGGCTGAGAAGAGAGAAGGGGGTGGATGTGTCAAACACCTTATTTTTCATTGAAAAGCAATAAGCAAGTTTTCAAATCCTTCAAAAGGATATTGCATGTTGGAACAATGAAGTATTTTGTGCCCATCTAGTGAAAGAAGTTAAGGGTGTTGAATGTTGATATTGGCCACCTATATTTTCAACTAATATGTCATATGAATTTCCACTGGCCAACATATTTGGTATGATTGAGCAGTATTGAGAAAAACTCAAGTCTCACATCGGATAGATGAGACTCTTGATGAGAGTTTATATAGAGGAGACAATCCTCACCTTACAAGCCGATTTTGTAAGGATGAGTTAGGCCCCAAATTTCAACAGGCAGCCAAACCTAGTCCGTTATTTTCTCATATAGAAATTGTTTACTCTTCAAATCTAATTTAATTTTACTAACGCTTCACACTTTCATTGATCATCTCATAAGTATGATTGCATCCACAACTATAACCCACTGCCATGTTAAGTGAATGATTACTAATATTCATCTTATTTTCCTTTTCTCATCATGCTAGTTTTTTCTTTCCTGCATAAGAAGCATACATAGTGTGTCGATATTTTATTTTATTTTAACAAAAATAAATGATTTCATTCATTTAAATTTGATAGAGTACATCGATACAATACAAATTCTCTAAAAACAAAAGGGATGAATTTGTGAACAAACCCACATCATCTATGTTAATAGCGTAAAACGACAAAGTACAGAAGCATACACATATGACTATATTCAAGTCTCTGGAATATCCATGTCTCCAGATCTGCAATGCTGACAACGCCAAAATCATTGATTGGATATGCACCAGATCTAAGCTGATCTGACAATCCAAACCGAACAAATACTTGAACATAACAAAAAATACAAACAACACCGCACAAAGACGACGAACAAAACAGCGTCGCACTAAGACGATGAAATCACGAAAGAAAAAACGAAATAGGTGTGAAAATCACTTATTTCAATAAAAGGTAAAGAGAAAAACGAGTTAGAGGGATGGTTTTGGATCAAAATTGACCATAAATCACTCGTCTTTGATAGATGAAGGAAAAGAAACCAGAGTTTTAGTGACAGTTTATAAGAGATAATGAGAAGAGAGAGCTTAAGAAATATGATTTTTAGTGTGTCGATTTTATTGCTAACACATAAACATAATAAATTATTTTATTCTTGCATTGAATGATAATTATAGTCCACGCAGATAATTCAAATCATGGATTTATCAAGTCATTCGGATAAGCAAGCCCTTATATTGTTTATCAATCTAATTTCAAAATGACCACTAGCAAGGTTAGTGGGAACTTTAAAAATGAAAGTCTTTGATTATTTAAATATTATTATCATTAGATTAGATTAGATTTTAGTGTTGGTGAAAAACCATAAATAATATGTTCATGATCAACATTCTTTAAACATTTATGATTAAAAAAAAAGATTCTTTAAACATTTATAATTATAGTCGTTAACGTAAAATTATTTAGGTTATCTTGTGACATCGTAAATTGTAGATACAGTTTAGCAGTTTCAATTTATAAAAACTATTTTCAAATGAGACACCATTTTTTATTTTTTTACTAAAAGAGATACACCATAAGTTTTTTTTCTCTTGGTGTTATAAAGTAACGACACAACAAAATGGAAAAAGTAAAGAAGAAATTAAGTTACAAACATATCTCTCCGGACAAGAGATTCCATGTCAGACAAAGACAGTTTTAATGACCAGAACGCTTTGAATATATACGACCTCTCCTTAGTTAAAAAATTCGCACATATATTTTATTTTCTAAGAACATGCACTAATGTAGTGTTACCATATCCATATAAAGTATCTCTAGTATGAAGATACGAGTAATACAAGTGTGTTGATCACAACCAGCAACAAGCAACTCCACTGTTACCAAGTAATCACTCTCACAAATAATAATGATATAGCATTTGTTGTGACACCAATCAAGAATCGTCTAGATACCATGCAACTAAGCCAACAGGCAACAACACACCACCTCCAACTTCATAGTGAGAAAAATCAGTCATTCGATCTCTTTTGTAGTTGCGAAAAACACCACAACACCTAAGAACCTAGAGACTTCTAAAAAACTACCATCAATATTGAGTTTGAGAGTACCTTCTCAAAGGGGCTTCAATTAGCCAAAAGACATGATAGGTGGGGCTCCAACACCATTAGTTAATATTATATTATGAGTTACGCATGCATTGCAAATTGAGAGTTGCTGTTTTGAGATTCATTGTGTCTTAGTAACACAAGTAAATGACCAAAAAATCCTGCGGCAGTTAACTGCCGGCATGTTTCTTAGTTATAAGCCAACGGTAGTTAACTATCGCTGGAGGTATCTTAGTCTTTTACTTATGTTTTTAGGAAGTATTGAAAGTCAGAAAAGCAATTGTCTTGCAAGTTTTCACTAGCAATTAAAGATTCAAATTCTCTACAACTTGCTTCAAGTGCTTGAATATACGGAGTATCTTTTTACTAGTTTGAACCCCATGCTTCTATGTATATTTTCTATGTTCCTTAAAAACATCGATGAAAACGAAAGGTAACTAAATTATATGTTTTTGTTCTAAAATAAACATATGTTTCTGAATTTAAAAATTATCCTCCTCAATTCCAAATTTTTTTCAAGTGTCTTTCTTTTCACGTTGCTATAGAAACTCAAATATAGAGAATGAGAATGAGTACGATGTTGTAAAGGTAGGCATAGTGGCACACAGAGCATAATATTGTTGAATTAGTAGCCATTAATTGGAAGAAGTTTGTTACGAATGAATTGCACCGGTTAATTTAGGGTTGTTTATATTATGCAATATTGCATAGGTTTATGACAACTAAACATGGTAATTTTTTTTATTGAAAGCAACAATATTTATCACAAAATTATGTTTTTAATATAATGTGTATAAGTTTTAAGATAAATTTACTACTTTAGCCTATACAAGTTTGCACCTGATAGAAAAATCTATTAATTTATTATTAATTAAGGACATAAGAAGTCATTACTTGCATAACAGCAACAAAAAAAAAGTCATTGCTTGCAGTGATATGACAAAAGTTATACTACTATTTGGTAGAGATATTTCCTTGAAGATAAGATTCTTTAAGAGTCTATAAGATAGAGACGATTCAATTTGTAATCAAACATACTAAAGAAATGAAATTTTACCGACTTTAACTCTTTGGATCCCATACTTAAAAAAAAAACTCTTTGGATTCCTTCTGAAAAAGAAAAAAAAAACTCTCTGGATCCAATGTTACTATAAAAATGTTTTCCACATATTTTTAGTTATAATTCATCATATATACGCATTTTTAAAAATATTATATAAATCTTAATTAAAAATTATATTTTGGTAAAAATATAGTTTTTATATTCAATTTAATTACTTTCTCTTACTCATTTTTCTCACGTTTTTTGGACATTTAAGGGTTCTCTCTTCCCACGTATTTTTAAATATCACCAATTGAAATCTGATTACATGAGTTTATTTCAAAAAATAAATTTAAACTAATATATTTTGATTCATAAACGTTTACTATGTTTTATTTTTTTTTTCTTGTCAAAAAAATAAAATAAAACATAGTAAACGTTTATGAATCGAAGAAAAAAAAAATAAAACATAGTAAACGTTTATGAATCAAAATATATTTTTTGAGAGGCTGTTTTATTAATATTAGTCATATAATTTTTTTTTGAAAAAATTAAAATGAGATATATTATAAACAGTTACACCCCACACAAGGTGTGCAAGGCGAAACACCAGAAAGTATTTACAGAGTCAAGGTGCCAAAAAGAAAGCACCAACCAGACAAAAAGCTAAACTACATAATTATGCCCATGCAAGGAACCGGATGTTTCCACCAGTCGTGATAACTGTAACTGAAGGAAACATGTTTAGATTTAAACCATAAGAATGAATTTAGCTTGACTCTTTCTAAAAGCATGAAAGGGGTAAGAACCACATTTTCAAAGATACCATTGTTTCTCTCCTTCCATAAAACCCAAACAACAGCAAACCAAATGATCGATAAGAATAGGTGAGAACTCCTTGGCATACCTGCCGTTTTAGCGAACTGGTTGAAATGATGTCAAATATCACCTGGATGAACTGAAAAAATACCTAACCAAAGTCGTACATCTGCCCAAAGACCACTGGAGACGTCGCAATTCAAAAGTAAATGCAAAGCCGTTTCGAATATCACCATTAATGACACCCCGACGGAACAAGTTGTCTTTAGTCGGTAATCTGTTCTGGAGAAGGCGCCACACTAGAAGAGATACCTTTGATGGAATTTGTTTCAGCCAAACATCGTCCACGATAGTCCTATTGGTCATCACGTCTGAATTCGTAATGTACCGGTAGGATTCCTTCACAGAATAGCCACGGATAGGATCCAACTGCCATCTCCAAGAATCATGAACGTTGTCCTGCAAAACAATGTTATATAACAGAGCAGAACACTCCCTCACACTCTCCTCCTCCCACGCTAGCAAGCAGCGTCTCCACACCCACGCCAATCCATCCTCCTCCCACCCTAACCTCGACATCTCCTCCATCATACTCTCCTTACGAACGGATAAATCAAAAAGTCTTAGGAATTTTAAACGTAAAGGAATCTCCCCAAGCCAATTATCATACCAAAAAAGAGTACCTGTCCCATCACCTACCACCCGACGGACATTATCATCGAACCAATGCCAAACTCCCTCTCCAACCCCCTCTCGCACCCTACACACCATATGCCACCAAAGCGAACTTTGGTTTCCACCCTCCTGCAGCCGCCCCCCAACCTCATCATAACGAGCCTTAAGGACTCTATACCACAACCCTTCCTTGTCATTCAATATCCGCCAACACCATTTTCCTAACAAAGAAAAATTAAAAGCACCAACCCGCCTAACCCCCAAACCTCCAAACTCCTTAGTAAACCTCTACTTCTTCACATTTAAAATGTGTGAGTTACAACCTTTAAGCTACTTGACTAAAAAAATTATTCTCCTTAAAGAAAAATAAAACTATTAAACGAAGATTTTGCGTTGTTGAAGAGTTTATTTTGCGTTATTTTCGTTTTTTTGAAAGTGTTATTTTCATGTATTGTTTTGGTTGGCTGTCGTTACTCTTATTATTTTGTAATTTGGTTTTATTATTCATGACGTATTGTATCGTGTGATTAGTTTTGCTACTAAACCCTAATTTAATTTGGTTGGCTGTTGTGTTATTAGTTTTGTTAATATATTGCTTGGTTGCTCAAAAATAAAATTATTGTTTGGTTTTTTGATTTGTTTTAAGGAGAATATATGAATATTACTTTTTTTAGGGGTACATGAAATATTACTTGGTTATGTTATGACTACAAATATTTTACACATTGAAAAGACCAAGTCTGTTAACAACTTACTTCGAAGAAGCTAAGAAATACACACTGAATACATGAAATATTTTGTGAGAAGAAAACTTCGGCACATTGTTTTCTATGTCTGTGGGCTACATCATGAACTTAAGCCTATAATATTCAATTGATTATCAGTGCTATTAAGAGGATCAGTGTTATTATTTATAGTGGGACCTATAACTATTCCATTCATTACGCATGAAAAAATCAACAAGGGATAAAACCAAAAAAAGAAAATAGTAGCAAACCCCACCATTAACACAGTATAAAATATAATAAGACTAAGAGCACTACAAATTGGGTCGTAGCTGTGATATATCCATTAAGAAATTGCATTGTGGTTTCGATAGTTAATTTGATTCTATACAGAAAAAATGGGTTCTCTTATGGCAGGATGGGGCTCTTCTTCAATTGATCCTAAATCAGGTACCATATGATTAATAACGATACTTATATTATACACATATATGCTTTGTGCTTAGTATTTTATGTTGTGGAGCAATTAATCATATTAGAACTTAGAAGATAGTTATATTGATGAGTGAACTTTTTTCACTGTTTCAGCCATACTTAAAAGAAACCAGTCACTTACAAAAGATGAAATTGATGCTTATTGGAAATCAAAGAAGAAGATAGAGGAAGAACACCTTAGAGCAATTTCCAATTTGTCAAAGACCATTCAGGTTTGGTATTAAAACCTCTACTTGCCACCTTCTAGCATGACGGATCCACCTCATGGCTTGGTGCGACTATCACCACACCAAATTTTTTAAGAAAAAAAAAACACATGAAAGACGTCCATAAAGAATGAAATGTTAGAGAAAACAGACAATTTATTTTGTTTTATTTAACAATTATTAGGGTTCAAATATACTTGAGCTAATAAAACTAACTCAAATACAACCAGTAAAACTGTTATTTTAAGTGAAATACAATCTTTAATTTTATTGGACAATTTTTTTTTTTTTACATTAATTGTTGTTTTAACCGCACCAAA
>Ga0228710_1001521_pt1 | contig 34977 bp, 33 predicted proteins | sample MedpolnodulmetaG_FD_177995 | JGI IMG/M metagenome (GOLD analysis project Ga0228710, IMG submission 177995) | Root nodule microbial communities from Medicago polymorpha collected in Santa Monica, California, United States - pink nodules | ecosystem: Host-associated > Plants > Roots > Nodule... | reverse complement strand
CCCAGTTCACAGTTTCACTTTTTACTCCCCCCCCCCCAAAATCCGAACCAAAAAATCCAATCAAAATTGGTGCTTTCTTGCTCAAAAGGACCGCATTTCAACCCTTGATAAACATCAAATGGAAGGTTAGTTCGATTTCTCTATGCATTAGAGACCATGTGTATGCTGTGATGTCCAGTGGTGTGGTGCTGCGAGGGTCTGAGTATGCTGTGATGTCCAGTGGTGTGGTGCTGCGAGGGTCTGAGGAATGACAACATTTGGAGGAGGTATTGAAAGAGATGCATGATGGGAAAGTTTACCGTCGTCGGGGAGCTACTGAGGGTGGCAGGGGTGCCAGAGGTGGTGGTGGTGGTACGTGTGTAGTTATAAGGGGTTGATTGTATTTTATTTAATGTTAATGTTTGAATATTTTGGATAATTATGTTATGTAACATTTGGATAATTATGTTTGAGTAATGTTCAATGTTTGGATAATTATGTTGTGTTGTTGTTTGATTAATGTTATATGATTAATGTTATAAATTGATTTTTCTGTTTGAAAAACTAGTCGAAATCATAAACAGTTTAGTGCAGTTGCTATAAAATACAGGCTCAACCAAAACAGATGGCTTTTGCCTCTGTGCTGATTCAGTTCGGATTCCATAATCCGGACATTTTTTATACTTTTTAGATTATGTAATCCGGAAACATCATTTCTCACCCCATTTTGTTGACTTTCTACGGGGTGATTGACACATTTCGGATTACATAATCCGGAAAGTATAAAAAATGTTCGGATTATGGAATCTGAATCCATCCATTGGACATTGGCATCAACATCCATCAGGCTAGTATAAGTGCCAAAATCCACGAATTTGTTCGGCAATCATTTTCTGGAAGGAGTTCAGATTATATAATCCAGATTAGGGGTATTTTTGGAAAAAAAATAGAGCGCGCGAGAATTTCACAGGGTGGGAAAAGTAATACTCAACATGTTTTGCATTCAGGTTGGATCTAGTAATAAGAAAATTCCTCTCAAACCTTCACATTTACCTCTTTTTTATTTTGAAGTCTTTCACTCATTTTTCTCCAATTTTGCATTGAGTTATCAATTTTCAATGACGTGGTTTCATTGTCACAATTAATTGTGTCATCAGAAAACATAAATATATACAACAACAATCAAGTATGTCATAATGAAACCACGTCATTCAAAATTGACAACTCAATGCAAAATTAATGACACAATCCCAAACTTCCAAATTTCACACCATTCCTCCAATCATCAACCACTACCTACGAGGTTCCTATAACTAGCTATTCTCAACTATGGTGGTAACACACTACATGAATACAATCCAGCAAAATCGACTATAGTCTGAGTGAGTATTTACTAGGTTTGCGAGAGTAACTTTTGGAAGCCATGAAGGTATCTACTACTTTTTTCACTACCTTATTCGTTCCTGCGCTTTTGATCCACATAAAAGGGTGGCCATCCAACTTATATAACAAGTCACACTTTTCAACAGCTTCCCGAAAACCTATACAAAGCCAATTCGGATGAGGATGGATACCAAATTTGTCATGTTGAGAAAAAAGATCGTTAAAATTTCCGACCACACAATAAGGAAGAGTTGACATATCTCTCAGCTCCCTATTTCTAAGCAAGTCGTAAGCATCACAACGACAACTACATTCAGGATCACCATAATAGCAAGTCAATCTCCACTCCCCGTCGTCTCTATCTTCAATAATGAGATTAATAAAATTTATGGAACACTTCACCCGTCAATTACTATTGTTCTTCCATAACATTGTCAAACCTCCATTTTTGTCTTCCACATTAACTGTAAAACAAGCATATACCCCAACATAACTCGAATATTTTTCAACTTGCGACTATATGCTAATATTTCTGATAAAAAGAGAATATTTGGTCACTGTCCCCGAGCCAAACTACAAAAATTCAAAATTGCACTCGGACAACCTAATCTCCCGCAGTTCCAGCTCAAAATAATGATTGGTCCCTGCAGTCCTTGCTGCCAGGATGAGTCGATAAAAATGTTGGTTCATCAGATCATTGGAATCACTAACATGTTTCTTTTCTTTCTTCATTCGCTTTCAATGTAACCGATAGTCCATATCTTAAACTTCCTCCACATAAACAGTCTCACATGTAGGACTTGGATTCCCAACTAAATGACTAGATTTTCAACTTCCTCCTTCACAACAACCCTTTCACCGACTTTCAAACCTCTGACATACATACCTTATACTCTTCATATGAACTAGACGATCCACCAATCATAGACTCATATCATGTTGAAGATCCTCCTCATCATCGATATTGAAACTTATCCCTTGTAGTCTCGTCGCTCAACATAAGGTCGTCGAGGTTGATGTCTCCCATTGCCAAACGTGTTAAAAGAAACACACCTCACAAATGCTCTAGCACAAAGAGAAACCCAAAACTCTTACGGTACCAGAGATATATATTTTCCCTGGTAAAGCCCCTTGATCGCTTTACTATCTGTAGCTGCCAGAAACCCTAACAAAGTAAAATTACCACTATTATTTTTTTAAGTAATGAATTTATTTAAAGTATTTGTTAGCTCACCTTCCAAGAGTTTAAACCGAGGCCTTCAACAATTTTTTTTAGAGGGAGGTCTTCAACAATTGATTCCCCCTAGATCACCCATCTAGAATTTAATACATATGAAATCCACGGGTACATCCCCAAAACCACTTGTGTGACATTTTGTTGGAAATGTCACATGACATTGCCCAACCACATTGTGACACATGCTTTCTCTATATATATCCATATAAGTACACAATTGAAGTTATATTTTTTTCTCAGTTTTTTTTTATTTACAAATTTTACCCCTTTCTTTCAACCCAAAACAAATTACTTAAGAAAATAACCAAATGAAAACCAAAATTAATTATACAAGCAAACCCCAAAAATAATAAAAAAGAAGGAAAGGAAAGGACTTGACCAACCAAAAAAAAAAAAAAAAAAGAAAAGAAAAAAAAAGAAGGAAAGGAAATATGAGCGATCTGAAACACGAGTTTGGTCACTCAGCTCGAACCTCCTCTTCCCTTTCTCTCATTCATCAATCATTACACATGCTACACTGATTCAGCATCTTACAACCCAGTTGAGTGAAGTCGAATAACAATGGGAGGTTTTGGTACTATTGGTTCTGCATTTGATTCTAAATCTGGCCAAATCATAATGGCTTCTTTACTTCTCATGATTGTTTCCTTTTATGTCGGTACTCTTTTTGGTAACAACACTCCTCTTTACATCTCTCACCTTCCCTCTTCCTCTCCTTCTTCATCCAACAACAACACTCTCCTATCTTCTAACGGTAATTACCCAATAATTTCATATCTCTTTCCTTTACCTGAGTTATGTGATTTTCTCAAATTATTAGCGGTGTCGGTGTCCGTATCAGTGTGCTTCAAATATTCTTCTTTCTGACTCACTCATATGCAAATTTTTGCAGGAACTTCCCGATTTAGTAACAAAGTTGCTCTCACTTACCGCAAAACTCCCTTGGTAATTCCTGACACTGGGGTAGATGTATGCCCCTTGAAGTTTAATGAGTATATCCCTTGCCACGATGTTTCTTACATTGCAACATTGATGTCTCATCTTGATGTTTCAAGAAAACAAGAACTGGAGAGACATTGTCCTCCACTCGAAAACCGTTTGTTTTGTTTGGTTCCGCCGCCTAAGGATTATAAAATACCTATCAGATGGCCTCTTAGCAGGGATTATGTTTGGAGGAGTAATGTGAATCATACACATCTTGCTGATGTCAAAGGAGGCCAAAATTGGGTCCATCCAAAGGATCATCTCTGGTGGTTTCCTGGTGGTGGTACTCATTTCAAGAATGGAGCATCTGAGTACATACAGAGGTACTTAAATGTACTTCTTTGAATGATTTATTTAGTTTTCCTATGACGATCATTCTAATTATAGAAATAGTTTTTCAATGATTTTATCAACTTCTTATGATTGATCACAAATTCATTTTTCTTGCGTGAGATGAGGATGTTGCGTTGGATGTGTCGTAAGACTAGGCATGAGAGGGTTAGAAATGACAACATTAGAGAGAGAGAGAGAGTTGGGATAGCACCTAATAGAAAAGATGGTGGAAACTAGGCTTAAGTGGTTTGAGCATGTAGTAAGGAGGGTAATTAGGTCACTAGAGACAGAGGTAGACCTAGAAAACTTTAAGAGACATTGTTAGGAAAGATTTAGAGATTAATGAGTTGGATTCAAATATGGTTTATGATAAAATATTATGGCATAATTTGATCCATGTAGCCGACCCCACTTAGTGGGATAAGGCTTGGTTGTTGCTGTATGAATTCTTGCGTGAGACATATTTTGGAATCAGATTGAGTGTGGCTCAATGTTGTCAAACATGGTGATACTATGGCGAAGTGCGGTGATGGAAATTTTTACAACCACCATGGTCAATTTGTGAAAGATGGCACTGCCATGGCATTTTGTGACATGTGAACATATGATCTATTTCAATTTGCTAAATATTGAAGTTAATCCCATTTTAATACTGTAACGTGCGATGCCCAAACATCTACCAGGAATTTCATATTTGAAGTAGATTGTGCTATAAGTTAAGATTGAGATAACAATGTGAGAGAGCAGGTAAAGATGAATAGAGTAATGCCAGATGTAAATTTTTATCTCGAGGTAGGTTCTTCTGCAAATAATTTGTGCATTTGTTTATTGAGCTTAGATTTTCTTCTTTTGCAATTAAAAGTTATGCTTTATTTCTTTGGAAAACTAAATAATCTTTTTACCTTGATCTTATTGAATTATTGGAAGTTATTCTTAAGATATAATATGTGACAAATTGACTGGTGTTGAATGGAAAATGATGTGACTGTCTGATTTTTAATTGTCTTTCAAAGGTGTTTTCATATGGGGTCACCAAGCAAACTGAGACTCACCTGTTATTTTGTTTAAAACATTAGATGGGAGAAAAGACAATGAAAGGAGAAATATTGTTTGAAATTGAAATTAAGAGAAATTTTTGGTCTTCAATTTCTGTTCACCAAATAATTAAAAGTTTCAAACTTTAAAGCTTTGAGAGTTCGGAGGGGATGGCTTTGGAGGAAAGCTAGGGAACGGAGGGTAAACACCCGTATATGGGGGAACTAAAATAAAAACGCAAGGAGGACTTTGCCGGGTTTAAAAGAAACACCAAACTCTTTCCTTCCCCTCTTTCTAAAAAGTCTAAAACAAGGGGATAACTTATCTTAAATTCTCTTTCCTCCTTCTCTCCTCTCACCTCCAGGCACCCATCCCAAACCAAGCCTTAAGATCTTCTTTTCTTTCTATCTTCGTTTTCTCAATGTAAACCTAGTGCTAGCGCTCCCTGAGCCTTGAGGCCTGCACTGACCCTGGTCAGTCTCTGGGACCCACTCACATAAACTTCTCTCGTTGTGAAATCCAAAAATTAAAAAAAACTAGTGTTAAGAAGTTAAAGTAACTATGTGAAATCCAGAAGATAATCAGTCACGGCTGACAACAGAAACTTCTATCCTTATGTTTCTGAATTCCGAGACATATGTTTCGAGTACGATTTCCAATAAAAGAAAGTGTTATAAAAAAAAATTATGTTACAACGTTGTAGTAAAGAGGTACGCGCACAATAGACTAAAATTCTTGGAGTCAACGGAACCACAAGGGCGTGTTTATTTTGAAAATGGTGCCTCAGGAGTCAACTTAATGAAGGAAAAGTTGTGGTTGGCACATTGGAATGAATCCCTTTTCTGTCTGGCTTACTTTTGGACTTATGGCCTTAACACAAAAATCATAGTAAAAAATTGAATGTTGTTTGTAGATACTACCTATTTCAGGCCATTGCTTTGTTGCAATTTGTAGTTAGTTTGTGCTATTGAAACAGACTGAAACCAGATGCAGCTAACTGATATTTTTAAGGTTACATACACCGGTGAGAGGGAGAGAGGGGAGGGGAAGCTAATCTTGAGTCTTGACATTTTAATCATACATAAATGGTCAATATCAGTTTCAACTTTACTTGAAAGTTTTAAGTAAAATCAATTTCTACCCATCTTGCAATTATTTTGCTTGGTGCTATGAACTAACTTGAGCATGGAATGTTTGTATGTTGTGTGAGTAGTGCAAGATACAACTGTTGGTCTTTTGATGGATTTACAAATGCAGGATAGGAAATATGATTACAAATGAGACTGGTGATTTACGTTCTGCGGGCATAGTTCAAGTTCTGGATCTTGGCTGTGGTGTGGCCAGCTTTTCAGCGTATCTTCTTCCCTTGGATATTCGAACTGTGTCATTTGCTCCCAAGGATGGTCATGAAAACCAGATTCAATTTGCATTAGAGCGAGGAATTGGTGCAATGATCTCTGCCATGTCCACAAAACAACTGCCATTTCCTTCAGGGTCATTTGAAATGATTCACTGTTCAAGATGCCGTATAGACTTTCATGAAAATGGTAATTGGCTTTCCTTATGATGTTTGTATACATTGGCTTTCCTTTTGAGAGGAGGGAAATTGAGCGGAGAGAAACTGAGAGGAAGTGTTGTTTACTTTTGTTTGATTGCAAAATAACACAAGAAAGGAAAAATTGATGTGGGACGTACCTCTCGCCAAGTGGAGAGGTAACTCCAATTTCAAGTAGACATTCACTCTTTCCAGCTATACTAATCTAATTATCTACCCTCTGTTGTGGGGTTCACTTGATTCTTCTTATTTTGTCAAGGGTAAAAACGACATTATTATCAATTATTCATTTTCCTACTTTTCATTTTAATTATCGTCCAACCAAATAATTAGAGAGAAAATTGAACTTTTCTCTGCACCCAAATGAAGCTTTGGTTGACAACAAACCAAGATAGAATGTGAACTTATTCTTAGAGTAAATGGTATTTTGTCTAGTTTAGAAATGTTTTTAGCTCTCATTCGTTTATGATCTTTAATTCCTTTGGCACACTTGAACGCAGTGGGTAATTTCCTCCACCCTTGCATTGCTGTAACTAGGTTCCTGCTACTTCAACACAGGGTTTTGCATATTCTTAAGCTTGAAAATCCGCTCCTTGAAATGATTGCTATAATTCTCCATTTCTTTCCTGGTGAGAGTTCTGGCAGATCTAACCAATTTGTTAGGGACCAAGAAAAATGGGATGAAAATAAAGAATCTTAATATTAAAAAATTAAAAGAATATTAAAAATATAAATCTCCCCATTGGTTTCTCCTTTACAAAAGATCTCTCCTTTTCCCTCTCATATCAAATGCACAGTATTCTATTTTCCTACTGTATTTCTCCTATTTATATATGATACACCTTATCTAATTGCCCAACTACTGACTAATCCTCATTACTCCCCTTTATCTTTATCCTAACAGCTTGGTGTTAAATGTGTTTGATTCAGTCCTTATATTTGCTAATCTTATTTATTGTTAATACATGCCTGATATAGCTAAAAGGAGTACTTCTGTGTTAACAAATTGTGATATTTTCTTGGACCAAAATGTTGGGCAGCTTTCCATTTATGTATCAATGCTGTGCTCCAAAGTTGTTTAATTAGTTTCTGTTTTACCATAGAGAAATTTACTAATTACATTGATCTCAAGCCAACCAATGCATTGCAACACGTTAGAAGTATGTTTTGTCTCTTCTTAAGATTAACTTTCATTATCATGTTTGAAATCTGTCCCTGACCATTTCTTGATGTTAATCTCCATCGATTTCTTTTATGCTACCGTTCTGCCTTACATCATTCATTTATCTGATGAGCGATGAGTGACATTCTAACATCTCTTTACTTTAGTTTGTGCAAAATACTATTTTATGCTATTGTTCCCTTGTTCAAGAAGGTATATTTTTGTTATATGATACTTTGAAGAAGTTGTGTATTTAAAGGATAAAAGGAAATACCCTCCCTCCAACTATAGGTAATTTTACAAAAACGTGTTTGAATCTCATTAAACTAGCTCCTTAAAAACGTGTGTTTGTAAAGTTAACTTTTGTGTATGTATTGAGATGAAGTAGTAGAGTTGTTAGATTTTGAACCATTAGAGATGTTCTTTTTAGAACTGAGCTTTGTTGAAGGTATTTCTTGCATTTTGTCTCGTTTTTAATAATTCATCTGTAAGGATATATCCCATCAAGAGAAAATAAAAGAGAAAACAACAAAACAAGAAGTTCTGGCATCATTGTTCTCAATGTAGTTTTGAATTGTATAGCATAGAAGTTTTCTTTTTCCCTTATAGCTATTATCATCATCATCATTTCTGTTTTTATTGAATGACCTGATACAATATGTTCCAAAAGCTGCTATAAACACTGATGGGTGAACCCTTACCCAATTAGACCCATTTGTTATTTCTGTTATTGATTCAATCTGACTATCTTGTAGAATAGATGCAATCTGTATATGTCAAAGCTATTATTGTTGGTGGGGTTGTTTGTTGCTAATTTATTTTGTTATACGCAGATGGGATTTTGCTGAAGGAGTTGGATCGTCTTCTTCGCTCAAATGGTTATTTTGTTTATTCAGCACCACCTGCTTACAGAAAAGATAAAGATTTTCCTGTAATTTGGGATAAGTTGGTGAAATTGACTACAGCAATGTGTTGGAGACTCATTGCTCGTAAAGTTCAGACTGCAATATGGATTAAAGAAAATAATCAGCCCTCCTGCCTTCTGCAGAATGCAGAACAAAAGCTTATAAATGTCTGTGATGTGGATGATGAGTCTAAACCTTCATGGAATATCCCACTTAAGAACTGTATACAAGTCAGAAGTACTAATGCGGAATCTTACAAGCTACCCCCAAGTCACGAGCGCCTTTCAGTGTTTTCTGAAAAGCTGAACAAGATAGGTCTGCCCATTCTCTTTTGATTTACTGTGCAAGAAGTTAATGTCCATATTTTACATTTTTCTTATTCTTAAATTATTCATACCAATCTTGATGTGCACACTTACACCGTAGATATTTTGTATTCACATAATATAATTTTGTTGCAAATCTCAGATAGCATCATATATCATGTATGCTCTCAGAAATTTCATGAACCGTGATTCCAATGTTTATGCTATTGATGCATATGCTTTATTATCATCATAATGATTTTATATGGGCTATAGACGATATTTATCCCAAGGATTTAATCAAATGCACAATCTTCAGTAGATCAGATATTGATGCTATTTTAATGATAGTTTTTTTCAATTGTCAAAAACTTCAAACAAGGTTGGAACTCAAAACGTTTCTGACTTGCATAAATGATAATAAAAGGATAAAAGAAAAATACTATTTTTTTCCTTGCTACTTTCTAAATAAATTTGGATATTATCATACAGGTCTATAGTTGAACACCTCCCATAATTGCCTATGATATATGTGTTTTCTTTTTAGTTCATTTACATGCTGACATCAATATAGATAGTCGCTATCTTGTTTGTTCCCTGTTTTTTAGTTGAGATTGGAAAGCATCAATACATTTAAATCTAAAGGACAATAGTGAACAGCTGTTCAACTGGAAATTATACGATAAAATAAATATGAATGTGGTGCACACAATAGTCCCTTTCAATCTAATGTGATGACCCTTCTAACCTTTTAAACAACAGGTATAAATCGAGATGAATTTACATCAGATTCTATCTTCTGGCAAGATCAGACTCGTCATTATTGGAGACTGATGAATGTCAAGGAAACAGAAATACGCAATGTGATGGATATGAATGCCTTTTATGGTGGATTTGCCGTTGCATTGAACAACTTTCCTGTTTGGGTAATGAATGTAGTTCCTGCAAGCATGAAGAACACCTTGTCTGGAATTTATGACCGGGGTTTGATTGGAACTTTTCATGATTGGTAATATTTTGCAACTAATATCATAAATAGTATATACAATGTTAAAATGTGTATTATTAGTTGACTGCATCTAATGTAGATATCTTTTACATCAGGTGTGAGCCATTTTCAAGTTATCCTCGTACATATGATCTTTTACATGCCAACTACCTCTTTTCCCAGCACACAAACCTAGGGCTAGGTTGTATATTAGAGGATATCATGCTGGAGATGGATCGTCTTGCACGGCCGCTGGTAATTAATTACTTTTTTAGAATGTTACCTTCATGGTTGTCTGCATGTATTATTAAAGTAGAAGTTCATGTGACTGAAATGAAAATAAGTTTTGGTAAATATATTTTGGTAAATTCTGATATAACAAAATACATAAGTTATTCAATGAATCTAAAAAGTGAATTGACTCTTATAATAAGGAACGGATGTAATACAAAGTTTTGTCAAATAGCAGCTATAGCAGTGCAATATAGTGTTTATTTGTCTTCCTGTGAATGAAGTTGATAACTTAGAGCTCACTTATCTGCAGGGATTTATTATCATTAGGGATGAGGAACATATTATATCCAGAATCAACGATTTAGCCCCAAAATTCCTTTGGGATGTAGAGTCACATTTGCTAGAGAACAAAGAAAAGAAGATGGAAACTGTTTTAATTTGTAGAAAAAAGTTTTGGGCAATCCTCTAAGACGAAGCTTTTTTACACGTGAGAATTGTTTTCAACCACACGGGTAACTTGTAATGTTATAGTTCTTCTGTATCAGTTTTGTTCATTGCTAAATGATACATGTCTTTGAGGCACTCAAACTGTACATCACTTTCAGTTTTGTAAGTAGGAATAGAAGTTTACTGTCCTTACATGATTTAGTCTTTGTTTTGCCTCGTAGTGCATACATATTCTGAAGATATAGATAAAAAATCATTTGAAGGCTTCACTTGTATCATGTCAATTAAATTTAAATTCATATTGCAGTTATAAGGTGTAGTAATATAGAAATTGTTTTTCTTTTTGAGAGTAATATATAAGTTAGAGTGATAAGAAATTGAGATCATTATATTTTCCTAAGTAAAGAGTCAAAATTTTGTCGGTGAAAGAATTACAGTGACCAAATAATTTGTTGGAGAAAATTATATTTCCAGCACTTGAAGCGAGTGGTTAAGGCTTATGACTCATGAATTGCATGACATAGGTTCGAATTCCATCCCCTCGATGGTTTTCATCCAAGAGACGAGCTTCAAATGCCAGTTCAAATTCCACATTAAAAAAAATCATCTCTAATTGACAAATTAAATTTGTTTTTGAAGACTAATTGACAAATTTTGATTACCACATTTTATATAAAGGGTTAATTAAGTAAATGGTTCTTATAAATATTCAGAATTTTTTTAGTCCCTATAAAATAAAATCACACTTTTTAGTCCCTGTGACATTTTCCTTAAGTATTTTAGGGACAAAAAATGTTGACAGGGACTAAAAATGATGATGGAAATTTTTTACAGGGACTAAAAATGCTGACGGAAAATTTTATAGGGACTAAAAAGTGTGATTTTATTTTGTAAGGACTAAACAAAATTCTGGATATTTATAGGGACCATTTACTTAATTAACCCTTATATAAATTATTTATTTAATTAGAATAAATTAGTTACTTATATGTATCATGGAAAGTCCTCTTAATGTTGATGGTAGCGTGTCTAGGAATTCAGGTTTACTAGGGTTTTGTGGTCTTATTCGAGATCACGAAGGCTCTTTTTTACGGATTTCTATGGTAATATTGATCCCTCTTGTATATTACATGCTGGAATTCTTGCACTTTACCATGGTCTGAATTTGTGTTGGACGATTGGTTTTTGGCGTGTTATTTGTTTTCAAAGATTTTGGTAACTTGATTAGCTTAATTAAGAAGCTCTTGAGTCAAGAATGAATTGTTGATTTGTGTCATACTCTTCGGAAAGACAACTCTGCTGTTGATTCTTTGGCTAAGATAGGTTTTAAAATTTACGAGAAACTAGTGATTTTAGATACAACTCATCCGGATTTATCCTCCTACGTTGTTTGTCGATGTGATAGGCTCTGAGACTGAATAGGAGAATTGATAGTTCTATCGATTCCTTCGTTCTGAGCTCCACTAACGTTGCGATGGACACATCTAGTGTTTATCATCTTTTGGTTGGTTCTCGGGTTTGATCCTCAACGAAGTCGCCACTGATCCGATTGGACATGAGAAGATGACTTGCTGGATTGAGATCCGTTTTGTAGAGGGTTTGCGCTTTTGTCATCCGCCGCAGACCACCTTGAGTCCTTCTCCATTGGAGGGAGGTTGTGTACCTGCACGTGCTCTGAAGCCCAAGTCAATAAGGGGTTCAAGAAAGAGTGTGACTTAAAATATGGTAAGAAGGGTGATACTTGACCCAATGCTAAGCATGTGACCTTTTGGGTGGTACTCATGCATTGGAGCGAGATTGAACAACCATGATCAGTTGGTCCAGACCATTATCCAATAAGATTTTGGACGTATGATGTCGTCTGCTCTCAAGTATTGAATCGGACCCGAGTTCAAACATAGTGTGTCTTTACCTAGTTCAGAACAATTAATTTATTAATTATTGAGAAAAACATAAATCCCATATTGGATAGATAAAACTTTTAATAAAACTTTATAAAGAGAGACACTTAGCTTCTTATCTTAGTGGCCGATTTTATAAAAATGTATCAAATTCAATTTCAACATTTATACTTCTTATTTTGATGTTGAAAAATGTTATTTGAACAACCATTTGTTAAACAATATATGAGTCTACCAAAGATAAACAAAGCAAAATATGTATCGACACGAAAACTAAAACAACCAAAAGAGAAAGTAAAAATAAAAATAGAAGAAAAAATTATCATAATAGGTGTATAAAATCATTTCTGTTTCACTTTCTTTCGTGAGACTATAGCTCTCTTGTAGATAGATGATAACGAAGGTGAGGGAACAGCTACATGCTCTTGACTGCAGTTAAAACTGTATGAGTATTCAGTATGATCCGTACGTAGAGAAGTCATCGAACTAGCCAAAATGTGTATAGACTAGAGAGAGAAGAGGATGGATCAACTCAATGACAATATTTCTGACTCAAAGTAAGTAAAAGGCAAAAGGAATGAGAGAGACTTGAACGTGATAGGTTGGTTGAAGTTATAGGAAGACATCACGTGGTTGAGTATTACTTACCTCCATCTGATTACTGATCAATATGGTAATTGATTTCTAAGAAAGAGGGTGAGTGAGATGAGAAGGAGGGCACGTGGAAGTCAGTGCCATGCATGAAATCAGACCCCGCCAAACCATATCCAGCAACCCTAGAAAATAATAAACAATACTAATAATGATAAAAATTCTGTAAAAAAAACTAATAATAACAAAAATAATAAAGTTTAAACATGTTTTTAATTTCTATTGACTTAAGATAGGTCGAATATAATATAACAGACTAAAGTTTTTATTGGTGGTGATAAATCAAAGATCTAGATAGACCAAAATGTTGCTAAAAAAAAGATAGACCAAAATGATATTTTTTTTTGAATAAATCATTATTTAGTTAGTTGAAAAATAAGGTATTGCTAACAAGTTTTTTTAATGTACTTGTTAAAGATTAAAAAATGGAAACAATTGACAACAAGTATCCTATCTCTATAATTATTATTATTATTATTATTAATTCATATATACTACAAAGAGAATTTAAATTTAATTATGAATAAATACTTAATTTGATTGGATAATTTTATTCCTAAGAGCGATTATTTTCTAATTAAATTTAAATTTACATGATAATAAATTGAATGTAAAATCTAATTTTAAATTTTTATTTAACATTTTCATGTATAGATTTATTTAGCAACCTTATTCTTTTTCAAATTCAAGATTTAAAACATGTAACATGAATATTAAATTGACCAAACTAAATTGAACTAGATTAAATCCAATTGAATTATCACGATTCAACCACAAAAGTTTTTCACATTTTTGGGTGAAGGAATGTAATCAAAGGTAAATAATACCTTAAATCTCAAACATGACTTACAAAATTATTTACATTTATCTCTCTTTAATGATACTAATGAGAAGAGCGGAGACTTTTGTCCTTATGAGGTAGTTTGGCTACCCCAATTTTTTTTTTTTATTAAATGTCTAGTATTTTTCAGTTACCTCAAAAAAAGTCTATTTTAAAAAAAAATTGGCATAAAAAATATTACCATGATTAATAAATTTATGGATTAATTGTTCAAATTGACATCGTAATATACGCGAACAAATAGATATAACTCTTATAAATAGAAAAGTTAAAGAGAAAAATAGGTATTTTCATAAAAAAATGCGAACAAATTTTATTAAGTATTTGTCCAAAAAAAAATAAAAATTTAAAGTCATATAATAAACTCTTTATACAAATAGTACTTTTTTCAACACAACTTTCTTTATATAATTCTTTTAACAAATGTCCTTGGTTTCAAGTTACAAATACCTATCATTATCAATATCATCCAAAATGGCACTTTGTCCGTAGTAGCAGAGTGTGACACTGCAGTATCATGAAGAAAGCAAAAGTGCGACTGAGAAGTGAGTTAAAGGTGATGTGTGTGATGGACATTTGCAATACAGAGTGCATATGATTTTGAAGAGCCTAGTTAATATGGTACGGATCTTAACCGTTTTAAGGGGTGAAAAGGTCACTTAGAAACATTCACTTATCCTCACTGAGAGCATATGTCCATCCATTAGCTTAATTAGCTAGTCGGTCTTGGAAAGGTCAGTTCAAATGTATGCATCACAACCTTCACATGTGTTTCTTGACTTGTCAAATCAATAAACACCATCACACTCTTGTATAAAGTTATTTATTGCATTTAAAATATATCTTGCAATTAAGTACTTTATACATATCAATACACGATTTTGATCGTTGATATTGTTAATTATTTTTAAAAAATTTAAAAAATAATATTTTGAAAATATTTATCGAGATAAATAGAACAACATCTTACATGTTAGTATTTGTGTTTATCTATTAATTAAAAAGTAGGGTTAAATAAATTTTTCGTTTTTAAAAATATATCAAAATTTATTTTAGTTTCTAAAAAATAAAATAAGATGTTTTCATCCATATACAATTTTTGGTTTTGTTTTTGGTCCCTAATAGATATAATTTTGACATGTTTTTTTATATTTTTTGAACATAATATAAATATATAAATGTTAAACATAATAAACAGAAATATTATGAATACAATTTGAACACAAAAGAGTGATAATCTTGTCATTCACATGAACATAAAGTGACCATTAAAGACCAAAAACAAAATAAAAAAATTTGTGTGGATGAAAATATTCAATTTAATTTTTTAGGGACTAAAATTAAAATTCATTATATTTATAGGGAAGAAAAAATTATTTAACCTTAAAAAGTATGATTAAAATAAGTCATATATATAACACACATTATGAAAATGCGACGTATTTTAAAACCGAAGGAATATTTCCAACCCCATCACACAATTAGAATTTTTTTTACTGCCATCAATTCCAAAATATATTACTCTTTTCGTCCAAAATTATAAATTGTTATGAAAAAAAATGTTCAAATTTATAAATCGATTTACAATACTAAACATTAATATTATTTTTTCTATTATATCCTTAATTATTACTTTTTTATTAATTTTTATAAAAAAATGTTTTAATTTTATGATGTCTAGCACGTATCATTGGCGAGCCACTATTTATTTATTTATTTTTTCCAACTTTTTTGTTTTCAATGTCATTGGCGAGTTTCTCTATCTAAGTTTTGATCCGATGGATTTTTCTCTCTTTGTTTTAAATGCTATCAAGAATTTATTAAATAAATGCAAAATTATTCAGAGGTTTTTTACTTTATTTATAACTAGCGAATCTGTCTTTCCACTCTTTTTATTCCGCTAACGTTTGAAAATTATTAACGGTGTTTTTTTTTTTTGAAATTTTGATTTTGATTAAAACTAAAAATATAATTCTTTGTTGTTTTCAAGTTATAACAAAGCAAACTAACCATGATTATCTATTTTAATGAAACTAACAATATAACAATTTCTTTTTCAATGACACCAACAACAATCTTTATTATAGAAAAAGTTGTTTGATAGTATATTCATCTAGTTTGTTACACTTTTTATTTGATAGAGGAGAAAAAACATATATATATATATATACATATATTCATATCGTATTTATTACTTTTTTTTAATATTTAAATTTATTCTTATCTATTTATTACATGTGTTATTTGTATTGAAAATTGAGAGCATTTTTGGAAGAAAAAAGCCAGCCCAAAGGAGTTGAAATGTGTTGTTCTATTTTTTTTGCGGTGGCCGAGGTTTGAACCCCGGACCTTGCATATATTATGCATATTATGCATTGTCTCTTTATATATAGCACATATAGTTAAGTTTTGTATCTTTAATTTTCGTTTTCTATTTAAGTCTTTATCTTTTAAAACATGCACAAATTATTTGTCCAAAAAAAAAAACATGCACAAAATTATTCTTTTTTTTTAATTTTTTATTTAAAAATAATGAGGTGGATTTCCACATAGAATTATTATTAATAATATTTTTATTAAAAAGAAACCCAAATTATTGTTAAAAAAAACCCAAATAAAATCAACCAACTTAAACATCATCTTTAACATATGCTCTCCTTTGGTTGGCGGTGGGACAAATACATTTTTTGGGACTGATCCGCGGTTAGGAGGGTCCCCTTTGTGTATGTGGTTTAGGCGTCTTTTCGATTTGGCAGAGTCGATTTCAGTGTCGGATATGTATGATTTAGGGTGGGAGGAGGGAGGGACGACTTGGCAGTGGTGTCGTCGATTGTGGGCGTGTGAGGAGGAGTTGTTAGGGGAGTGTAGAATTTTACTTCATGATATTTGATTGCAGAATAATTCTACGGATTATTGGTCGTGGAGGCTTGATCCTAATGACAGTTATTCGGTGCGGAGTGAAGGTGAGAAAAACACAGGGAGGTGAATTGTGTTAGTTTTTTTTTTAATTTTTTAAATTAAGTTCAAAGTCCAGAGTATGATAGAGTTCAGAGTCTGGAACAATGTTTAGAGTCTAATGCAGAGGATAAAGTAAAGATATATATATATATAGACAGAGAGAGAGAGAGATAGAGATATATATATATATATATAGAGAGAGAGAGAGAGAGAGAGAGAGACACAAAGCACTTATCCTGGTTCCTTCCACAATCCGGAAGTAGTCTAGTCTCCCTTGCACTTCAAAGGAGATTTCACTATAATCCAATCTGATTACAATTGCTCAAGCACAAAAGCAAGAGACTTCAAATACTCAAGCACACAAGCAAGAGATTTTCTATGCTCAAGCACAAAAGCAAGAGACTTCTAAACAAACAAATTACACAAAAATAAATTTAGTTTGAACATTTGATATACAATCAGTGGTGTTCACAATACAAAATAAATTGGACTCTTAAGACTCCAAAATTTCTAAGATATGAAAGTTGTTAAGAAATTCTAAGTGATTGATGCACAACAATTTCAGCAGAGTTTTGACACAGTTTAAATGTTGCTGAATCTCTTCAAATCTTCAAGTCTTCATTACTTTATATAGAGGTATGAAAGATACGTTGTAGAAGTGCCAACACATCAAAAGAGTCGTTACTAAAGCTTGATCATCACCAATGATTTGTTGCTTGATTTGGTTAATGGTCTAGGAAGGAATAATTTGAAATTCATTCCTTGCATAGAGAATTAACCAGCAAAGACACAATTGTAGCAGCACTATGCGCAAACATGAGTTGAGTAGTGGAGTAGTGGTTGTACAATTGTACTATTGTCCTTTCCCTAAGGTCCTTCAGTGGATAAGCATCCATTGCCTTCTAATTCCTCTGAAATAGTCGTTGCTCCAGGCGTCTATTCCTTCTGCAAACTTGCGTCTTCAATAAATATAACTAACTCTAGGTTCTTTACTTCCGACTCGGACGAACTTCAGACTCTGGTAGTTAGCTTCTGATGGTCATCAGACTCTGATTGTGTTCAGACTCAGACTTGCAACATAAGCTTTCTTTGCTCTCATTTGTTCTTTCAAAACCAATACCTTGTTTAAAGAGTTATAAATTTTAGTCTATGGTATTGCACACTTGAACGAATATTAACATATCCAATTGAACTTTTAATACCTTGTTATCATCAAAACTTAAGATAGCAATTTTAAACACATTTTGTTCCAACAATCTTTCCTTTTTTGATGATGACAAACACTAGTATTAATAGTCAATTGTTGTTAATCTAATTAATAAGTTGACTTTAGGGTCTGAGGTTTGTAAGCTCCCCCCTGAGTCTAATAGTCCTTAAGGTGAGGTTTGTAAGCTCATCCGAGTTCTATTCAAGTTAATTAAATTCATTTTAAGCACAAAAAATTCTTCACTCAGAAATAATTCACATGAAATCCAAAGACTAAGAGATGAGAAGAAGGTTCTCCTACATTAATTTTATTCTTAATTTAGTGGACTCAGAGCCTAAATGTTATTATGTCTTACTCCCCCTTTTGTTATAAACAAAAAGACTAAAATTAAAGAAAAGAGTAAGAAAAGATAAGGATAAAACATGAAAATTTCTAACATATTAGAGCAAAAATAATATATCAGATACAAAACTAATAATTGATAGACATAGCATAACATTAACATATTGTATCAGAGAGAAACAATGTATCAGAAGCATAAGATATATTAGAAGCATAAGATAAACAACAAGCAAAAAAGGTGTGGAACTAGGGTTATAAGGCTGATTCTTCAACATCTTCAAGATGTCAGCAATCCCTGCATTAGTCTCATCCTGTTTATTTTTCCAAGGCAGCTTTCTTGGCCAAAGATTCATCATGATGTTGCTTCAATCTCATCTCAAGATCTTTTGTCTTCTTAATCTGAGCTTCTTGAATGACTCTATGTTGCTTCTGTTCTTCCTTAAGCTCTGCCAGCTGTCTTCTTAAGTCTTCAGACACCATCTTCTATTCAAAAAGATCCTCCTGAAGTTTTTCAACCAGCTTCATTTCTTCAGGGTCTTCCATGTTCATCTTCATAACAACTTTCTCTGGCTTGATAAACATCTGAGTAATCCATGAAGTATCAAGACTTGACTTGACCACTGCAGAAATCTTCTTTGAGTAATCAATGTAGTGTGAAAAGTCTGAAAGTTGTTTTATTGACCTCTTGACTTCCACAACTGTCATGCTCTTAGCAACTTGATCAAACCAGTTCCTAAGAACCTTATCTTGAGCTTGGACAGATAACCTCTAAAGATCATCAAGAACTCTGTTCACCATTTCCATGAGATTGTTCCATTTATCTTCATAGTTCTCTAGGTGAATGGCCTGATTTCTTGAATTCACCAGCTCCATCAAATCATTAAAGATAGTATTGCATCTCAGAACTGTGTTTGAGGTTATGATAGGAGGTGGTGATAAGGTAATTTGTTGGGAAGTTGGTGGGTACATGTATGGCTTGGTTTTCTATGACAATGATAACTGGAATACCTTCATCATCATAATCAGATAATTCCATAGCAGTTGCATTGTTATCAAATGCATTGTCATCAGAGGCTAAGCAAAGGATAAGTTCTAGAATAGGTTGGATCCAAGAAGATGATGGTTTCCTAAACACTGCACTACAATCATCAATGTTATTATGATGAACGATTGTTTCAGGTTTAGCAAAGTGCAAAGGTTGAACAATGAAGGCTTTGTCTTCTAATACTGAAGATGTTTTAAAGACTATTTGATTAAAGGGTGGTTCAGTTTGGGTTGTTGTTGTTGTTTGGTCTTCTGATACAACTTGTTCAGAAGCAGTTGTATCAAAGGCTGTATGTGAGGGTGAGTTTGGTTGATGTTGAATTTTTGAAACTATGATAGCAGTGCATAGTTCAGAGGCTATTTATTGTGTAGGTAATGGTTGTTGTTGAGAGTTTGAAACAATAACGATAAGGACTATTTCAAGGTCTATTTGTTGGATTGGTTTAGGTTGATATGCAGGGAGTTCACCATGTAAGTGTTGTGATAAACTTACTAAAATAGACGATGAATTGTTTGTTGTTTGAGGAGGATTGGATAAGGTTGATGAAGTTCCAGACTTACCAGAAGCTCCCTATGCAGCTCTTCTAGCTCTAAGTTGACTTTCTATGATGTGATTTTGGTAGTCACGCTTAACTCTTAGATAATCTATCTGATCAAGTATGGCTTGCTCATCTAGGTATTCTTGAGGGATCAAGGTATCGCCATCATACTCTTCTCCAGGTTGTAGAGTATGTAATGGTATGACAGTTGGTGGCTCAATGAATGTGGTTTTCTTAAGAGGCTCTCCTTGATCAGGAATTGGTCTCAGTTTGGGTGAGGTTTTTTTTTAGCTTTTTATAGATTGGAATAGACTGAGCTAAGAGGTTGGTCATTTATATGTGGAGAGTTGTGTGAGGGTGAGTCTAAGTCTATTGGTTCTGAGAGAGTAGAGGATGCAATATTACGTGTTGCTTCAACATCTAAACCAACAAATTCTGAAATGCCTTGTTCCTGCTTGATTTGCATTTTAGTCTTCAGAATCTCACTGGCTTGTCCCATAGCTGACTGTTCCAACTCCTTTGACATTTCAAGCACTTTCTTAGCAGCTTCTACATGCTTCTTCACCACCACTTGAGCCATAATAGTTCTTTCCTCACCTGTTAAGTCTTTAGAAGTTTTAGCAGAGAGCTTCAATTTCCTTGTTACTTTCTTTGGCTTCTGAAGTGTCTTACGAACAACTTTATGAGCTTGAGAAGCAGCATCAGAACCTCTTCCTCTTGTTCTTTTAGTCAGAACCTGAGAAGGCTCTAACTCTGCTACTTCCTTATGGATGCCAGAAGTAGCATGTTTAGAAGCCTTTGCATTCTTGACTTTCTTCTTTGGTTCTTCTTCTTTTTCATCTTCTGATTCTGCCTGCTTCCTCTTTCTACTAATAAGCTTCAGAGAAGCATCGACCTTAAGAGGAATCTGACTCCAAGCAATGGCCTTCCTAGTGTCTTTCAAGTACTGAGCAACATACTGAGCTAGAACCTCTGGAGGGTCTTCTCTGGAGATTGGTGGGAAGTCAATCATCAAGTCTGACATGACTTTAGACTCTATCAAGTCAGACTCTAAGACAACCAATTTTGATTTCTCTATGATTGTCGTTGCTCCCAGCATAGAACCATTGAGTACCCTTCCTGTGCAGGTTCCCAATTCTTTATCATAAGTAACACCAGTGTCTCTGATCTTCTTTAGCAGTCCTTCTTGGTGAAAGATCTCAGACAAAAGCCTTCCATAAGGAATCTGTTTCTCTTCTTATTGATGCTCTCTTTGATTGACCATCACAAGTAGTTGAACATGTACTTAGGAAAGTCAATCATGTAGTTGTGTATTAGGAAGTGTAGAAACAAGTTGTGATCCCTTGACCTATAGTTAGTGTCGCCATCTTTGGGCATGAAACGCTCCAGGATCAACTTACGTAACACCCTTTGTTCATTCTTCATATCACAAGTCTTGTATGTGGGTCTCCCTTCATACAGTGTCTTGTACACTTTCTCCATCCAGTGACTATCCTTCTTGACATTTATTTCAAACATTCCATAATTGGTGCATCTTGCAGATTTTGCCAACATCTCCTTTGTGATGGTGACTCTGATTTCCTTCACAGCCAACCTTACTTCAACTTCTTTAAACTCTGGTAAACCCATCTCTTCTCTTGTATTCCCCTTCAACCTCGAATTCTTTGCAACTTTCTGTCTTTCTTCCAGTTCAGCAACATCCCTGTCATAGACTTCAGCCCTAATCCAAAAATCCTTCACTAACTCTCTATATGTTGGCCCATGCAGCATTTCAAAATAACAATCCAAGTCTTTAGTCCCAATGTATGGTAGAACATCAATGCCATTCCTTTTGGTTGATTCAAAGTCTACTGCGCTTTCAATAAGAAGCGTCAACTCCTTTTTGTCCATCACTGTGGTTCTGGGTTTGATGATTAGAGATTCTCTAGAATAAACTTCCATTGTATTTCCTTGATTCGAACTTGATTCAGCCATTTGAGAAGGTTATAGGGTTCTAAGATTGAGTTTTTGAAAATGGAGAGTTTTGAGAGAATAGGTTACGAAATCAGAAAGTGTGAGTAGTGAGAAGTGTGGCTGTGTCTAAATGTTTTTGGTAAAACGTTTGCAATTCAGACAAAAGAGACAATAAAAAACAATTCATTAGGTTTCCCTTCTGTAAAACCAATTCCCCTACCATTGTTATGATATATGCCATAAATCATGGAAGCTACCTTGTTTCTATCTATATCAATCATGATAAAGTCTTTAAGAACAATTTCTTGTTTACTTAAAGGTTTCCCATTACACTTATCATTTAGTTTAAGAAACAGATATTTGAGTTTTTCTTCATAGTTTTTAATAATGAAGTCATAACTCTCATTTTCTTTTTCGGACTCCTTCAGATCCAAAAGAATTTTCTCATGTTGTCTCATTCGACTAACATATTTTTCTATTAAATCTTTCAATTCATTGGATCTGTTTTCAAAGCGTGTGAGAAACTCTTCAAAAGACTCAATAAGTTCAGAGTCTGTTCTAGATTCTGCATCAGAAGCCACTGTAGCTACTAACCCCACAACCACATTTGCTTCATCTTCAGCTTCATCTTTATTAGACCTTAATTCATTGTCTAAATCTTCCCAAGTAGCCTTCAGACTCTGCTTGATCTGCCTTCTGAACTTGTTGGATTTGAATTTTGGTTTCTTTGATTTCTCTTTCTGTAAATCAGGACAATCAGCAATAAAGTGACCAGGTTTCTTGCAGTTGAAGCATCCTTTCTGATCTTCTTTCCTTGAACCTTTGTAACCACTGCCTCTGCTGAAGAACTTCTTATTCTTCCTATCTAGATATTGAAGTCTATTGGATGACATATCCATCTCTTTAACAACATGATCTTCTTCTGAATCTCCAGCAGGAGACTCATGTTCAGATTCATTAGCTTTGAGAGATTTTGAAGACCTTCCTTTAGACTTTAGTGCAATAGGTTTTGGCTTTCTAATAGGTTCTTGTTAATTTAGACCTATCTCATGACATTTGAGAGAGCTAATGTGATCTTCAACACTTAGAGTATTTAGATCCTTAGCTTCCTCAATAGCAGTCACCTTAGGTCTCCACTTAGCAGGTAAGATCCTTAGAATCTTGTTCACATGATCAGAAGCTACATAGTTTTTCTTTAGAATCTGAAGTCCAGACATTAGTGTCTGAAACCTTGAGTACATAGTCTCAATGTCTTCATCATCCCTTTTCTTGAATAATTCATACTGATGAACCATCATAGTAGTTTTAGCTTCTTTGACTTTCTTGTTACCTTTATGGTTAGAGCACAGAGAAGCAAACATTGCTTTAGCAGTAGTTTTATCACTCATCTTCAAGTACTCTTTGTGAGGTAGGGAAGCAACAAGAATGCCTCTGATCCTTTGATGTTTCTTGTACATCTTCTTCTGAGTAGCAGTGTGCTTCTTCCTATCAACAACAACACCTTCTTCATCTAACTCCTAATCATCAACACCATCTTAAAGAACATCCCATAACTCTTAATCTAAGCCCATGATGTAACTATACATTTTGGTTTTCCACCAAGAGAATGTATCAGGATCTCCATTGAACATTAGAGGTCTGCTTGAACTAGATGACTTGTCATCAATACCATAATCATATGATACAGCAGCACCAGAAGCAGCAACACCACTACTAGGGATGGCAAAAAAATCCGCACCCGTGGATATCCGTGGATAAAATCTGCCAGGGGCACGGAGCAGATACCTTAATGGATATCCATGGATAAAATAAACGGATTTTTTAACTACCCGCTAATTAATAGATACGGATGCGGATTTAATGGTATCCACACCCGCAGATATCCATATCCGCTATTAAACAGAGTAAATTACATAAATAACCTTAATATCATTCAACTTACTAAGAAAACACCCTAGGTATTGTGAGTGTTATCAGTTGTTACGCTCCTTCAAAAGAAAGTGAAAGTGGTTGAGATTGTTGAAGTAAGAGCTTTATTTTTGTTGAATATGATGAACTTCACTTATGTTTTTGTTAAATCAAAGAACTTTATTTTTATTAAATGTTAGGGACTTTATTTATGTTTTTGCCGAGTCAATGATCTTTGTTGTTATTGTAATATATGAATATTATGTTTTACTAAAAAGAAAAGAAAATGCATGTGAAGAACCTTTGTTTCTAAATTTTAGCTAAATATGAATTAAACAAATTTTTATTTTATTTTTTTTATAAATGTTGTCCATGGATACCTCAAAATCCACTGATCACCCGCTAAACGGATATCTGCGCGGATATGGATTAGGGTACGGATTTCATATTTATGTAACGGATCAGACACAGATATCACACTATCCGCATCCATGGATATTTATTTACATACTACCACCAGTTGACATGTTTTTCTCAGATCTTTTCTGTTACACTGTTAAGTGCTAAGACAATAGAATCGGAGCTCTGATACCAACTGAAGGCGAGAAAAACACAAGAAGGGGGGGGGGGGGGTTGTTTTGCGATACTTTTTTTTTTAAAAATAAGTTCAAAGTCCAGAGTCTGAAACAATGTTCAGAGTCTAATGCAACGAATAAAGTAAAGATAGAGAGAGAAGAAAAAGACACAAAGCAATTATCCTGGTTCCTTCCACAATCCGGAAGTAGTCCAGTCCCCCTTGTACTTCCAAGGAGATTTCACTATAATCCAATCTGATTACAATTGCTCAAGCACAAAAGCTAGAGACTTCAAATACTCAAGCACACAAGAAAGAGACTTCCTATGGTCAAGCACAAAAGCAAGAGACCTCTAAACAAACAAATTTTACAAGAATAAGTTTGGTTTGAACACTTGATATACAATCAGTGGTGTTCACAATATAAAACATATTGGACTCTTAAGACTCTAGAATTTCTAAGATATGAAACTTTTTAAGAAATTCTAAGTGATTGATGCACAACAATTTCAGCTGAGTTTTGGCACAGTTTAAATGTTGTTGAGTCTCTGCAAATCTTCTAGTCTTAATTCCTTTATATAGAGGTATGAAAGATACGTTGTAGAAGTGCCAGCACATCAAAAGATTCGTTACTGAAGCTTGATCATCACCAATGATTTGTTGCTTGTTTTGGTTAATGTCCCGGGAAGGAATAATTTGAAATTCATTCCTTGTATATAGAATTAACCAGCAGAGACACAACTGTAACAGTACTATGCGCATGCATGAGTGGAGTAGTGGTTGTACAATTGTACTATTGTCCTTTCCCTGAGCTCCTTTAGTGTATAAGCCTCCAATACCTTCTAATTCCTCTGAAATAGTCGTTGCTCCAGGCTTCTATTCCTTCTGCAAACTCGTGTCTTCAATAAATATAACTAATTCCAAGTTATTGACTTCAGACTCTAGTAGTCAGCTTCTGATGGTCTTCAGGCTCAGACTTGTAACCAATACCTTGTTTAAAGACTTATAAATTTTAGTCTATGGTCCTGCACACTTGAACAAATATTAGCATATCCAATATAAGTTTTATTACCTTGTTATCATCAAAACTTAAGGTGGCAATGTTAAACACATTTTTTTCCAGCACGGAGTGTGTATCAGAATCTTACTAGTCATGAGTTCTTTAGTTTTGATGCTACTTCATATTTCATTTAGCACTCACATGTTCCATTGAAGTTTTCTATTATGGCTCGATGTCTCTTCAAAATCGGTTGCTGTCAAAGGACAATTTGGTGGCGCGACTAGATGTGGAGGCAATGAGACTGCTCATCATTTATTCCTCTCTTGTCTCTGTTACGGTGGAGTCTTGTTCGGGCGTGGATTGGTATTTCATCGGATGATGCGTACCATTTACTGGACCATGTTATTTAGTTCATTTATATTAGAATAGGAAATATTCTTAGTTAACCTTTATATTGAATAGCCTTTAGTAATATGTTAATGTAAATTAAATAGGCTTTAATTTTGTAGAATCAATCTGATTCAACACTTATGTATATATACACATTTCATATATGAAAGAGGCAAGACAATTATTCAATTATGGTATCAGTCTTGGTTTAGATCCCTAAACAATAACCTTTTCTTTCTCCCTATTTCCAAATTGTCGTCAGCCCTAACCCCTCCAATCACCATGGCCGAAATTACTCCTCCTCCCTCTCCCAAATCAGCATCCAAACATGCTACCCAAAAAACAATCTCCCCCATTCATCCTACACTCACTATTTCTAACATCATGATAAGTCTATAATTTAGTGTTTATTAGAGTCTATTTTATTTAGATTTTATGTGTTTTTAATTACTTTCTAGAACTTTAGTACTTCGATTTGCTTGTTATTTAATTTCAGGAACAAACATGTGAAAGATTGAGTCTTGGAGCAAAAGAAAGGATTTTGGAGCATGATTAAGGAATGGGAGGATCTAGAGCATGATTTGGAGCTGATTGAGGCAAAAAAATATGAAGATCCTGTGCAAAAATATCAGGCACGACCGTGCCTGACAACATCCAAATTGTGCCTCCAAGTTATTCAAGCATGCCAAACTCCAGAGGGACTAGCACGGCCCGTGCTCGATGCCAGTTCCCCTTTTTGCTGATTTGTTCAAAGACTGGTACGATGCATGCTAAGCTGAGCACGGCCGTGCCAAGGTTTCAGGCTGCTATTTTGATATATTTTCAGACTTAAAAGCCCATGGGTTGCTTGCTATGTAATTTTTATTCCTTTTCTTAGGGCTTAGGTTAGCTTTAGGCTATAAATAGAGCATCCACCAGACATATCTCTTCATCTTTTGTTCTTGGAAATTTTATGTGACAACTATTTCCATTAATCAAAGTTCTTATTTTCTTGCTTTTTATTATTCTTATTATTTACTTTCATGTTCTTCTTCTTCTTAATCTCTATGTCTACGATGAACATGAGTGAGTAGACTTCTTTGTCTTGGGATTGTTGTATGAGTCTAATGACCTAATCCTATTCAAACCAAGCCTAGAACCCTAATTTTATGTAAACCCTATTTTCTAATCTAATCTCACCGTTCTTAATTCTTATTTCAAATACGAACCGAAGTATCGAAAGAAGAATGTTAGTATTGGACATGTGAGATTAGACAAGGTTTTCAAAACATGAGAATAGTCTAGAAAACCTTGAGACCTTAAAGTTTCGCTCTTAATGGGTTTCGATAACGATCAACCATGAGAATAGGCATGGTTGTTATTGAAACACACTCATTGATTTTGAGAGAAACCTTGATAGGCCTTAGAGAAACCGGACTTTAGAAATAGGTCTAACATAAAATTAGTATATAGGTTTGGATTGTGAAAGATTTGTCATTATGATGAACCAACGATCCCGATGCTCTTTTTATTATTATTATTATCAATTAAAAAAACCCAACTTTTAAAACCTTAATCTTTCAGCTAATAAATTAGAAAAGAGAATCAATTTACAGTAACTCCCTGTCGGAACGATACTTTTTTACTACTTCGGTAAAACCGTGCACTTGCGGATTTTACACATCACATCACAAACTTCATCAAAGTCACCCTTGACATTGAGAAAATCCAATACAACACATGGTCTGAATTATTCAAAATTCATGCCCAAACATATGAAGTTCTCGACCACATCATCCCCCCATCATCAACTGATTCCACTTCTTCACCCTCTCTCAAAGAAACTAATCTAGCCTTATGGAAACGCCTAGATTCCATTGTTTTGAAATGGATTTATGGAACTATCTCCACCGATCTTCTTCATACCATTATTGAACGTGATTCCACCGCTCAACTTGCGTGGGATTGCCTTTTTGATATATTTTTTGATAACAAAAATTCAAGAGCTCTCTACCTAGAGCAAGAATTTTCTAAAGTTTCAATGGAATAATTTCCTGATGCCTCATCATACTGCCAACGCATCAAGTCTCTTTCCGACCAACTCTCCAATGTTGGTGCACCTGTTTCCAACGAACGTATGGTGCTTCGACTTGTCTCCGGTCTTTCTGATGCTTATCATACTGTTGGTTCTCAAATCCACCATTCTGATACTCTTTCTCCTTTTTACAAGGCCCGTTCTATGGTTGTCTTGGAAGAAACAACACTTGCAAAACGAACGGCTGTTACCACTGCCAATTCCACTTTCTAAGCCGCTCAAGAAGACAACAACTTGGGTCATTTACCTTCTCATCGTCCCAACCGCAACAATAACAGCAACAATGGGGGTTGCGGTGGTCGTGGCGGTTCTGGTAATAATCGTGGTGGCCGCGGTCGCAATCGCGGACGAGGTGGAGGTCGAGGCGGACGATCTCATCACCATCAACAAGGATCATGGCAGCAACCACAGGCACCACAACATCAGTGGGCCTATCCTCTTTACCAGTATTTTCCTTGGAATGCACAGTGGCAACCATTGGCCTTTCTTCCTTGTCCTTATCCTACAACCGGTAATTGGCAAAGACCAGTAGTTCCAAATCGTCAACTTGGTATTCTTGGAGCAAAACAACAGCAAGCGCGTGTTGCTGCAACTCAGTCATCATATGCACGAAAAGATATTCAAGCCGATATGCACACTTCTTCTGTTGCTCCTCCTGACAAACAATGGTACATATACACCAGGTAATCTTACGTCTTATTCCAATATTAGCAACAATATTACTATCGATAGTGGTCCTAATATTCCTTTTATTGGTTGTGGTAATGCATTAGTACAAAATCCTCATCATCCCTTAACCTTAAACAATGTCTTGCATGCACCCAAATTGACCAAAAATCTTGTTTCTGTGAGAAAATTTACCATTAACAATGAAGTTTCTGTTGAATTTGACCCGTTTGGTTTTTCTATGAAGGATTTTCAGACAGGGATGCCTTTAATGAGATGTCATAGCTCAGGTTATCTATATCCTCTAACCACAAGACCATACCATCCATGCTCAACACCATCCACCTTTGCCACTTTATCCAATGAAATATGGCATAATCGTTTAGGACACCCAGGAGTATCTATTTTGAGTTCTCTTCACCGAAACAATTCTATCTTATGTAATAAGTTTCAGAACAATTTCTTTTGTCAGTCTTGTCAACTTCGAAAACAAATAAAGTTACCTTTTTACGAGTCTTTGTGATTTACCTTATTACTCTTTGATATTGTGCACACTGATATATGGACATCACCAACTCTTAGTTCCGGTGGTCATCACTATTATTTTTTATTTCTTGATGATTTTATGAATTTTTTGTGGACCTTTCCTCTAGCAAATAAATCTCAAGCTCACTCCACTTTTCTCCAATTTCGTAATCACATTAAAACACAATTTGAAAAAGATATTAAATGTTTTCATTGTGATAACGGAAAGGAGTATGACAACTCTTTTTTTCATCCATTTTGTAAGCAAAACAAAATGATACTCAGATTTTCATGTCCTCACACATCACCTCAAAATGGAAAAGCCGAGCAAAAAACTTGTACTATCAATAATATCATTCGCACTCTCCTTGCTCATGCGTCAATGCAACCTTCTTTTTGGCATCATGCACTTCAAATGGCTACTTATCTCTTAAACATCAAACCCAACAAGAAACTAGCCCTTCAAACACCAACCACAATTCTTTACCAAAAATCTTCATCCTTCTCTCATCTTAATGTCTTTGGTTGTCTATGTTTTCCCCTCATCCCTTGTACTACAAGAAATAAACTTCAAGCAAGATCAACACCATGTATATTTTTAGGATATCCATCTAATCATAGAGGTTACAAATGTTTTGAGTTGTCAAGTCGTAAAATCATCATTTCTTGGCACGTCATATTTGACGAAAACACTTTTCCTTTCTAAAATTCCAATACTCCCGAGTCCTCATGCTATAATTTTTTGGATAAAAATGATACACCATTTCCTTATCATTTATTTCAACCTACATCAAACCTTCCTACAAATGAACCTAACTCGCACAACCAACCTCCCACCACCACGGTAACACCACTCACCACACCATCTTCCGTCACCACTACCACACACCAACCAACATTTCCTCCATCTCCACAAATACAAACTTCTCCTCCACAACTTACCATTACACCTAACACGACTTCTCCCCATCAAATACCTACAACTAATCCTCCTTTAGCCAACCTTCCACTCTCTCCTCAAATGACAACTCGAGCACAACACGACATCTTTAAGCCTCGTCAACTACTTTATCTTCATACCTCTAGTTCAAATCAAATTTCTCATTTGCCTGGCAATCCTATTAATGCATTACAAGATCATAATTGTAAAATGGCCATGAAAGACGAATATGATGCTCTTATTGATAATAAGACATGGGATTTAGTGCCACGTCCTTCTAATCCTAACATTATTCAAAGTTTATGGATTTTCAGGCATAAGAAGAAAGCTGACAGTTCCTTTGAGAAGTACAAGGCTCGATTAGTCGGTAATGGTTCCAATCAACATACTGGTGTCGATTGTGGTGAAACTTTCAGTCCGATAGTTAAACCTGCAACTATAAGGACGATTCTAAGTATTGCTCTTTCAAAACCATGTTGTTTGCATCAATTAGATGTTAAAAATTCCTTCTTACATGGGAATCTTAATGAAACTGTGTACATGTACCAGCCTCTCGGTTTTCGCGATCCTCAACACCCTAATTATGTGTGTTTGCTAATGAAGTCTCTCTATGGTCTTAAACAGGCTCTTCGTGCTTGGTACCAACGCTTCATTGATTTTTTGCTACTTTGGGTTTCTATCATAGTGTATGTGATCACTCCTTATTTATCTACCACCGTGGAGATGACACTGCCTATATTATTCTTTATGTGGATGATATCATTCTCACCACATCATCTGATACTCTTCGCCAATCTATCATATCTAAACTGAATTCCGAATTTGCTATGAAAGATTTGGGTCCTCTCAGTTACTTCCTAGGTATCTCAGTTACAAGACACACATGCGGTATGTTTATTTCTCAACATAAATATGTTGAAGAAATCGTTGAGAGAGATGTCATGTCCTCATGCAAACCAGTTTCTACTCCAGTGGATACAAAAGCGAAACTCAATGGAACCTCAAACAACCCATATAATGATCCATATGAGTATAGAAGTCTAGTTGGTGCACTGCAATATCTTACTTTCACAAGACCTGATATCTCTTATTTTGTTCAGCAGGTGTGCCTTTTTATGCATGATCCGAAAACGCAACACATGAATGCCTTGAAGCGAATCATCAGATGCATTAAAGGCACAAGCACTCATGGCTTACATCTCTCTCCCTCCACAATTGACAAACTCACCACATATACTGACGCTGACTGGGGAGGATGTCCAGACACCCGCATGTCCACATCCGGTTTTTGTGTTTATCTTGGAGATAATTTATTTTCATGGTCTGCAAAACAACAATCGTCTCTTTCTCGTTCTAGTGCAGAAGCAGAGTATCGTGGTGTTGCTAATGTTGTTTCTGAATCTTGTTGGTTTCAAAATTTACTATTAGAACTTCATTGTCCTGCCACAAAAGCCAGTTTAGTATATTGTGATAATGTTAGTTCTACCTACTTATCATTTAATCTCATCCAACACCAATGCACAAAACACATTGAAATGGATATTCATTTTGTGCGCGAAAAGGTTGCTTGTGGTCAGGTTCGCGTACTGCATGTTCCGTCACGCTACCAGATTGCTAACATTTTTACAAAGGGTCTTCCGCTGCAACTATTCGATGACTTCAGAGATAGCCTCAACATTCGTCAATCTCCAGTTTCGACTACAGGCGTGTATTAGAATAGGAAATATTATTAGTCAACCTTTGTATTGAATAACCTTTAGTAATATGTTAATGTAAATTAAATAGGCTTTAACTTTGTAGCCAACCTTTGTATTGAATAGCCTTTAGTAATATGTTAATGTAAATTAAATAGGCTTTAATTTTGTAGAATCAATCTGATTCGACACTTCTGTATATATACACATTTAATATATGAAAGAGGCAAGGCAATTATTCTATTAGTTTATTCTTAAGGGGGCACGCGAGTCCGGCGTTCTTTTTTGCAGGTTGTTTGGTTATGCTATGTTTGAGTTTTGTGGAAAGAAAGAAATAATAGAATTTTCAAGAAAGAGGAATGCACCATTCACCAACTGTTAGATAAAGTCAAGTTACACTCCTTTTGGTGAATGAAGACTACTATTATTAATGCTCGTTTAAATTCTCTTTTGTGGTGGTCGAGCCCGTTTGTTTGTATGGGCTTTGACTAATTTGTTTTGTTGTTGTTTCGTTGCTACTTGATCGGTTGTAAATTTGTAAACTTTTGAGCTCCTTTCTCGCACACCTTATGCTTTTAAGGAGTTTCCTTTGGTTGTAATATATTCCATTTTTTATTGTTAAAAAACACATATCTTCTCACTAAACCTAACCATAAAAAGTTTGAGGAATGTTTTCACTATCTCTTTCTCCTTTTATCTAAAATTAGGGAAACAATCAACCAAACATATCAAAGATCACACAACAATATTTGAACACAAAGGAAGATGATGAGCGATGGAGAGAGAAAAGAGAAGTATGTAAATTGTTTCACAGGGAAGAGCATGGGCAAAATAAGAAAAAGGGATAAAATGCTTATACTCAGGATAGAAAATACAAAGGATGGATGTAGCAGCCCGATTTTCGCTAGATTTATTTTATTATTTATTTATGTGTGTTTATATGTGCTGGTATGTGATTAATTTCCTCTGTGTGTATTTTGGTTGGGATTATTAGAATTCGGTGGCAGAAGGGTATTTTAGTCAATTTGGACTTAGGGGTATTTTTGTCATTTTGTGAGCAAGGGTAAATTAGTAATTTCATGCTGAGGATTATTTTTAGCGTTGCAAGTGAGAACCATTATTTTACTAAGTTACTATTCGGTAGTGGTAATTAGTTTTGAACCGATAATTATTCGATAACTTTTAACCGTAGGTGGATATAAACTTTGGGAGATAGTTTATAAGAGTTTTGAGCCCATTAGACTTTTAAGGGTTAAGCTCATTAGTGTGGACACTATTTAAACCTTAGTCTTTGAGGAAATTAGGTCACCTAGTATCATTTGTTCGTTCCATATAACATTTTGAGAGAGGTAGAGAGAGAAAGTTCAAGAGAAGGAGAAAAAGGGTTAGAAGAGGGAAAGCTTGAAGAACCAAGAGGTGATAGAGATTCTAGGAGCTTAATTGAAGCTTTTGCTAGGATTATTTCTTATTGAGGTAAGGGGGCTAGTTTTCATTCATAATCTCTTTGAATAATTTCTTTTCTACTTCTACCCATAAGTGCTTATTTGTGAAAAGTGATTATTATGATTTTAATTGATAAAATTCGTGCTTATGTTTTGATGTAATGTTGGGTATGTGAATTTGATGTGGATTAAGTTGTTGATGATGACATTACATGCTCAAGATGTGTATATATGTATACTTTGTGTTTTCACTCAAAATTGACAAAATATAATGTTGTTGTTGATGAATTCATGATTGGTTATTGTTGTTGCTGTTGTGAGATGTGGTTGCTGATGAGTGATGCCATGGGTAATTATAATCATAGAACTTGCTATGAATTTGTGTTGTTCTTGAGGGTTTTATGAAAAATGGTTTAAATGGTGATTTGTGTTGAAATGATGTTTTGATTTCAAGTTCTATATAGTTTTGAGTGTCTTTTATGTACATAAATCTATAAACAACCTTTGGGAACAAATCTGGATGTTGGGGGGTCAAAATTTGGGTTTTTTGGTGAAAAATGATGTAAAAACCGTAACAACAGGGGAAAACTCGCTAGAAACTCGCTATTGGCGAAATCTGTCTGGAACATTTTCACTATCAGCTAGAATTTCGCTATTAGCGAAATTGCACAGTGACAACATTCCCTGTTTCTTGTTCTTGCATCTTTTTCACACATTTCTGTTTTGAATTGGCCTTTGGTGTAAACATGAAACCTTTAGATAATTGAATTATCTTTCCAATGACTTTGGTTTGACATCAAAATGATTTTTAGATTTTTAGTTATGATGAAAACACTCCAAGTAGGTCTTGGAAATATTTTAAGTAAACTTAGCATGACTATTTTCAAGTCAACCCAAAACTTATGGTTTGTTTCCAAACTTCAAAACTAGAAGTATTAGGAGTTCAATTAAGAGGTTTAAGAGTATTTAACCTATGTCTTATTGAATCTAACTTTGTGTTGTTTTGAAAATGATTTGGTTTTGCAATATAGAAGAAATGATACAAACTTGTCGTAACTTTATGATTTTGATGATTTTGTCGTAGTCGGCCGGTGAAACACACGTGTATATTCAATTAAACTCATGTGATCTAAGTGTATACATAGTCGAGGCCCTAGAGTTTATTTACTTGGTTTTGGATCATTTGTCTCAATTGTTTTAAAGTTGTAAAATGATAGACGAACCTTGTTGAAAATGATCTTTAAGGCCGAATACTTGGCAAATCTTTTGTGGATAGTTTGACATGATTATATAAAGATATGTGAATGATTGCTAGGTGTTGAATATGATGCTTATCTTAGTGTGGTGTATTTTCTCCTCACTTTAATTGTGAGAAATAATATGATGTTGTTGAATTATAATGTCTAGTGTTGGTGATCTTGTTAGTGATTGCATATATGCTAAATGAATGGTGATGGTGTGGTGAATTGTTTGTGTGAACATATGCATTGTTGTTGAGTCATATGTTCATGCATACATGACTGATGGTGACAGATTTTTTATCCAAAATGTAAGACGGGTGTGATATCTTACATACGATGTTTTTGTTGCATCAAAGGTGACGACCTTGAGGTGATTTGGTACCGCATGCATCTAGAAGAGTCTAGAACATTTCATGTAATATTCCGCGTTTTAGTTCAAGATGTTTTATCCGTTAGCTCGTTTTTATGCGCGTTTTAGGCCGAAGGGCATGTTGGTAATTGCACGTAGGGACTATTTAAGTGGGTTTAGACCCAAAACCT
>Ga0228710_1001519_pt1 | contig 34988 bp, 20 predicted proteins | sample MedpolnodulmetaG_FD_177995 | JGI IMG/M metagenome (GOLD analysis project Ga0228710, IMG submission 177995) | Root nodule microbial communities from Medicago polymorpha collected in Santa Monica, California, United States - pink nodules | ecosystem: Host-associated > Plants > Roots > Nodule... | reverse complement strand
TAAATATATATATATATATATATATATATATATATATATATATATAAGAGAGAAGAGGGCCCGACTCGGAATTAAAAAATGAGGTATTTTAAAATACCTTTCTGCCGAATTTTTCACTGAAAATCAGAGATCGATCAGGGTCGAGCGACGCGTGTCAGTGAGATTTTAGGTCAAAAAATGGGGTATGACATCCATTAGAATTCTGCTCTTCCCCCAGCACAAAACACTCGCGCCCAGCATAATTTCCAAATATGCCCCTGCGTGAGATAACTCACGCAGTGTGTCTTAACTCACGCACGTTATAAGCTCTGTGTGACTTAAGTCACGCACCACTGGCATGTGCGCGAGTTAACTCACGCACGTTGGCCGGTGGTCAGAGCTGAAGAACAAACGTTTTTCCACTTTGGTCAGGTTTTCAACATTCAATTTACATGTTTTTAACCACTTTCACACTTTTTTTTTTACCACATTAATGTTAGATACAAACTAGATTGTCATTTCTACCTATAAATACCCTCACCAACTTCCTCTTTTCCTCATATTATCTCCTCCCACTCTCTCCCTCTCTTTCTCTTCTTCTTTTTTGCTTCTATAGCATCTAGGCCTCTCTATACCCCTTTAGGTATATACCAGTAGCTTTTGGAGGAAGTAGTGGCCCATCAGGTTCGGGAAAAGGGCAATATCCCTTGAGGTAAAATTAGGTTTTCTTCTTTTTACTCCCAAAATCTTTTTACCGTGGGTAAAAAGAATCATCATAGGGGTATAAAAGGAACCAAATTGAAATTTACCTCAAGGGATCTTGATGTCTTTTTCCCCTACAGGACGGATCATTATTTTTCCCAAGAGCTATTGGTATATACCGAAGAGGGTGAAAATAACTTTTTACCCCAAGAGGGTAAAATATATGTATTAATTATTGTAATGTTTGAATGATATTAATAAAATGAGAGTTGTTTTTTATTTGTATTTATTTTTGCATTTATTTTATGTTTATGATTATGTGTTGAATAAATAAAATCAAATTTATTTTCTAATTTCGTATTTAATGAATAAATAAATATTGAATTAGAATAAAATTTTATTTTATTTCTAATTCCGTATTTAATGAATAAATAAATTAGAATAAATATTGAATTAGAATGAAATCGAATTTATTTTAAGTGCATAAATAAATTAGAATATAGTGAATAAATAATTTAGAATAAAGTGAACAAATAATTTAGAATAAAGTTAATAAAATATTTTAGAATAAAGTAAATAACATAATTTGAAAATAGTAAATAAATTAAAAAAAAAAAAGTAGCTACTTTGTGCCACTTAACTTGCGCCACTCCACTTAACTTGCACATTATTTTACATTTGCGTTACTTAACTAGCGTAGGGGCATTTTGGGCATGGCTGCAGGGTGCGAGTGTTTTGTGCTGGGGGAAGAGCAGTAATCTTTCCATTATTCTGTTAATGGGTCATCCAAACATCCACTCATATTGAGTTCATATCAACTAATTAAATATTTAATTAATTATCCAAATAGAAATCTAATTAGCCTTATTACTTAATTTGATCACTAATCAATTAAGGCTCTAAATAGATAAATAGCTAATATAATTATTATTACTATATTTGTCCACATAATGATATTGGAATATTATTAAATAATAAAATATTCCAACACTTAGTAGATAAGTGAGAGAGTTTTTTTGTCTCCCTTTCTTGAATCCTTCGAAATATCTCTTTGTGTTTGAGTTAAGGAATCCTCATCTTATGATTCCTTATAGCCTTTTTTCAACAACCTCTCAAACATCATGTGTTCCAAGAAGAGTCTTCATTTTTATGCATCAAAAATCATAGGTACTCCCTTTGAGAAGTGGAACTTGGAAGGATCTCTCTCCATTACCCGTCATGACTATGGAATAATTTCTTCTCAGAACCTAAAATTTGATGCCACTTTGTTGGAAAAGAAGGTTATAGTGAGGGGGAGAGAATATTTAAGAGAAGAACTATTTCTAAAAAGAAAAATGCTTTGTGGTACGAGACGAGAATGGACGAATGCATCACCACCATTGGTTTATTCCACATGCACCATGATTTCTGGCCAGCACTTTGACTTTTTATAATTAGCATTATCTGATTGGCTAACTAATAGATTCGTGTGTATCCTACGAAAAAATTATCACACCAAATAGCATTGTTGTTCTAAAAATTGAGAGGATATTTTGATTCTTATTTGTTTGCTTGGTTTACAAATGACAAGCTATCCCTTTTTTATAGGCTCCAAGTTAGAGTTCTAGACCCATCATAAGCTAACTTTTTACACACTTCATGAGAAAGTTCTACACACTTCTCTCAAAAACATACGTTTAATGATATTTCTTTATACTGTCAATCTAGTTCTACACCACTCTAAAACTTTCTATGATTACACCACATGAAAAATTGTTCTTCTCCCTTTTATAATTGTGCATTCCCACCTCCAAAATTTCAATATTAACCCCAATAACAGTAACTACCGTTCGCTACCAACGGTATTTAACTGTCGCTACCTACAACCAACGATAGTTAACCACCGTTAAAAAAAAATCTCTATGGCACTTAAGTGCCGTTGGATTTTTTTCAATTGTTTTCAACTTATTCAATCCTTAAAGTTAGAAGGCTATTTGCTTCCTTGCCCAAAGCACAAGCACGGGTACACAAAATTTAACAATACAAACATGTTGCCGACATGTGGCGAATAATCTGCTTCATCAAACCTTATCTGATGATCATGAAAGTACATAGTGTACATACATCAGTTTGGAATTTAGCTTGAAAAAAAATCAGTACTAGTTTTTTCTTAACAAAATTATCATTTTATAAAGAGTAGTGATATTTGTACAACTCTTTGTAAACAATTTCTATAACAATTTTGTTGTTCTTTATTTTGATTGGTAGTGATTTTTTTGTTAAAAAAAAACTAGTACTGATTTTTTTGTTAAGCCCAACTCTTTGTACACCTCTTTGTTTACAAAAATATATGCTTGTTATATTACTCGTTTTCTAGTTTATTGAAGTTAATATTTGTGACAGTACTCGGTCAGGTTTTAAGATAGTCTTGTCTTGGAGTGATTTCTGGCAAAATCTAACCGTGTCAGTATGTTTTTTGTCTGGTTGGCTAATAAATGATGCACTTCTTCTCGGTTCTTTATAGTAATATTTTGACAAGGGAATTTTAATTTCTTTTTTTTTTAAACTGATGAGCCTACCAGAAAAGGGGCCTCATCCAAAATGTATTGAAGAATAGAATGATGAACAAAGAGGGGACCAAACCAAAATCCTCAGAAGAAACAATTAGCAAAATCTAAATTTGGAAGATCTAGTCTATTCCTACCTAGCTCCCCTCTAATTACAGTTGGAGGTAATTGCCACCAGAGGAATGCTAGCAACACTATCTTTTAAACACTTTCTCTAACAATCACTCTTTTATTGGATGAAATTCATGCATGTCCCACCACTTTGTGTGGGTTCTATTTCCAAAGTGTACACTCACAATGATTTAAACCAATAAAAGAGTGAGTGTTAGAGAGAGTGTTCAAAAGAGAGTGTTGCTAGCATTCCTCATTTGAGTCAAAATAAACTGCATAGAGCTCAACTTCCTAAGACAATTCAGCCATCTGTTCTTCAACTTCCAAGGAACAATGTTAGGTGAATTGAGAGCTAAGGTAGCTAGTTTAGAATCTGATTCAATCGAAAGCTGGTGCCAATTTTAATCATAAGCAATTTCAATAGCTAGAATTACTCCCATAAGCTCAGCATACAAGGGAATTTTACTTGCAAAGTGTTCATCAATATTTTATATCCCCAGGAGCTATGGATATTGGTTATTACAGTTGGCTTGTAGTTGCATGGACACTGCTAGAACAATGCTGCCCAATGGGAGATGTCTCTGTGATTTATGTTGCTAGGACATTGCTTGGAGTCTATCAATAACCCTTCACATATATGAGCAATTGAATAAGTTGAAAAAAAGCCATAAGTGTCGTAGACAATTTTTTTTTACAACGGCAATTAACTGCCGTTAGTTGTAGGTAGAGATAATTAATTGTTGTTGGCTCCGAGCGGTAGTTGATTGTCATTGGGGTTAATATTAGAATTCAGGGGTGAGAATGAGCAATTTTAAAAAGGAGAATAACAATTTTCCACCATTTATTAGCTAATTGGGCTTAACACTTAATTAGTTCAATAGACCAAATCAAGTTTATTATCCAATAAGTTAGAAAATTGTTCTTCTTCCTTTCAAAATTGTCCATTCCTTTATATTAGTGCCAACTAACTGTTATCAGCATTTTTCAGCAACAGTGTTGTTGGTATTTTTAAGATCGGTTTAATCATTTTTTAAGTCGATATAGCTGATCTTAAAAGTGTCAGCAGTGCTGCTGAAAAAATGTTGAGTTGCGGTTGATATAAGGAAATGAGCAATTTTCAACAAGTTATCCGATGAATTTGCAAATAATTGTTTTTACTTTTGATAGTGATAAGTTATATAGTGTTAATATTTGTCACGAAGATATTGATTTCTTAGTTAATATTAAGACACAAAGAGTAATGATGTCCAAACAAACATATAACACAACAATTACCATTTGGCAATCTCCGTAGATTCTAGCCGCGTAACTTTTCCATGTATCATCATCACCTTTATTCTTCTCTCTCTCCTCTTTTTCTTCTCTTCCCTATAATATCATTTCAATTCCACTATCTTCTCTTTTTGCATTTGAATTCATTCGAATATATTCTTCACTTCCACTACTCTTCTTATAAACTTTTTCTAAATTCTAATAACAAAAATATAGTCTCTTTCTTAATTATTTGACTTATATCAAAAACATCAAACTTTATATTGTCCTTGGAAAACAAATTAGAAATATGGAACGTGGAGTTGTTGATGGTATTATCAATAGGTTACTTGAAGTAAGAGGAAGACCAGGGAAGCAGGTTCAACTTTCTGAGGCAGAAATCAAACAGCTTTGTCTTGTTTCTAAAGATATCTTCATGAACCAACCTAATCTCTTGAAACTAGAGGCACCTATTAAGATCTGTGGTATATTTTCTTCATCAAACTCATGTTTCTACTTTTTAGTTTATTGATTTAATTAGTATATGATTTAATTTGTATATGTCGGTAAAGGTTTTTACATCGTCAATCAATTATAATTTATCGATAATTGAAAACATTTGTCTCTTTTTAACTATTACAAATTTTACAGTGACACAGAGGAATGATTGTGATTTATTGACCGTATAAAACTTGTTACGATGATTTGTGTATGAAAATTAATCTCATTATTAAGTTATGTGTGGATTGTTGTGCCTGACATAAAAACAAGTTAAGACTATAGCATAAGTTTTTTTATACAAAGTAATGGTCTTGATAAAAAAAAAAATTATATATGATCTAGGGCGGTTGCGGTTAGACTGCGGCAAAATTCTTGCAAATACAGCTGATGTGGACGCAATTGCGATTGTGTTGTCATTTTTGTTTTGAATGTAAATGTTAGTATGTTAATTGTTATGTTAGTAAATTTTATATTTGTCAGGATTCGAAGTCCGGACCTTTACCTCCTTAACACCTTTAATCCCTTAGCTCAACCACGTGTAGTATTGCGCTCACAATTGTAGTTGCTAACCGCGATTCGCTAAACTATAAAGCTGTTGTTTTAGATTATAGGAAATGGGAAGTTATTGTTGTTGTTGTTATAGAAGTAGGGAATAGGGATCAAATTGGTAAACAACTATGAAAACTCTGTTTTTTGGTTGGTAGGATTGCATATATCAGACCCTTTATGGATTCTACAATTCTAATTAAACTGATGTGGTCTCATTAACTGATAATATCCTAATTATTCATTCTTGTTTCAATTTTCTATCTGTGTATTACTTTCTTAATCAAGATTGATTTCATGATAGATGCTTTTCCCAACACTATTGTGGCCTATGCTAATGCTTGTTTCATTTCTCTATGTTACCAGGAGATATTCATGGTCAATATTCCGACCTTTTGAGGCTTTTCGAGTACGGTGGATTTCCTCCTCGCTCGAATTATTTATTTTTAGGAGACTATGTTGACCGCGGAAAGCAAAGTCTAGAAACAATATGTCTTCTTCTAGCATATAAAATAAAATATCCTAAAAACTTCTTCCTTCTAAGGGGTAACCACGAATGTGCTTCCATAAACCGTATCTACGGATTTTATGATGAATGTAAAAGGAGATACAATGTGAAGCTATGGAAAATGTTTACAGATTGTTTCAACTGTTTGCCTGTGGCGGCTCTCATTGATGAAAAGATTATCTGTATGCATGGCGGACTCTCTCCTGAATTACACGATTTAAATCAGATAAAGAATTTGCGTCGTCCATGTGAAGTTCCTGAATCTGGTCTATTATGTGATCTCTTATGGTCTGATCCTAGTAGTGATGTTCGTGGTTGGGGAGAAAGTGAGCGTGGAGTTTCATATACATTTGGTGCCGATAGGGTTAAAGAGTTTCTTCAGAAGCATGATCTTGATTTGATTTGCAGGGCTCATCAGGTAACATATTCGTTTCAAATATCAAATTGTAACATAATAAGAGTCCAAATTCTAAGTTTATACATAATAAGGTCATTGTGTAATTTTCTTTATGTTGCAGGTTGTGGAAGACGGATACGAGTTCTTTGCAAATAGACAGCTTGTAACAATCTTTTCGGCACCTAATTACTGTGGTGACTTTGACAATGCTGGTGCTATGATGACTGTAAATGAATCACTTGTGTGTTCTTTTCAAATACTGAAGCCTCTTGATAAAAAGCCTAAGTTTAGCTTTGGAAGCACAACTACAGTTAAGTCTGGTACTCCAACAAGATTCAAGGTATTTTGATTTCTTGAATACACAACTTGCCGACTTTTAATAATAATAGGGTAGCGGGAAATTATTATTAATTAAAGTAGAGCTTATATCAATTTTACAATTGTCCCGCGTAGGATTTGCACTCAGTCCCTTGAGATTACATATTCAAACTCTTAACACTGAGCTGACACCTCATGAACAACAGATATATACGCACTTATTATCTCTTTCAAATTTTACAAGATTTGTTTTGTTTCCTCCACTTTCAGCAAGCATTTTTTGGTGCTAAAGCATGACATGGTGGACATGATTTTGATATGTAATGTTTGAAATGTGGCCAAAGTTGGCTTGGAAAGAAAGAATACAATGCAACTACCAAAATAACACAATCTCTGCTTTACCCTTCAGGGACAGCTCAATATTTCTTTCTTTTGATGGCATAGTTGAACCTTGTACAATATTGTCAAACGCAATTGGAGGATATATGTTTCATTTTTCTGTTCTTTTGGTTATTTTCATATTATGCTCTATGCCGATCTCTCTTTGTATTATAAAGAATTTTAATATTGTATATTGTAGTAACTTGAGATCCTGCTTCTAGATTCAATAATGCAATGTCAATTTTCAGATTCATCTATCATATTATTGGATCTCAAAACAAAGTCTAACCTTAGAAAGTTTCAACGAACTCACAAAAAACAATTATAATTTCTCTTTAAGCTGCTAAAATTGTTCTGTCGCATCCTAACGGTAGTTAATTAACGTTTGCTGCCCAAAAAACGCTCTTTGCAAACGGCAGTTGCCGTTGGCGGGTTTTAGGGCAAAGGTGAACAAGTTTGGCAGCTTAAAGAGCAATTATAAAAAACTATAACCTTACAAGCCCATTCATCTCACTAGCTAGTATTTTTTTTGGTGAAGGCTCACTAGCTAGTCTCACAAGACCAACTCATGACTTAACTTATAAATGTTGGAATTCACTTGAATAATTATGTTGTTGATGTAGCTGCTATACTACGAAAATTTAATGATCAAATAAGTATGCCTTAAAAATCTAGAGAAAATATGAAATCTAAAAACTTTCATAATCTACAACATGTTAATTTATAAACAAATATTAGAAATATATCAATTTATTGTAAATAACAATGTTATGAACACACCCTCGTGAACACTCTCATATATAAGCCACGTTAACCCATTTATTGAACCCTTTACTTGTTAACATTCTACGTGTTTGTCTATTGTTTTTACTTTACATGACAAATGGTAACGAATGTCTTAAAATGAGCATATTTAGTTTCTATTTTTATCCAAGTGTATTTAATTATATGAAATATTTTAAACTATTTTTTTTTTCCTTTCAACACATAACTTCTATATTTTGATTCGTCTGACATGTGCATGCACTTCTTAGCAAGACCCTATATGTATTTGTTAGTGACCATACTATGTAAATACAAGGATTGGCGTCCCTTTGGTTTCTCAGTATTAGCCAACATAAAGTGCTTGATTTTAAACTTGAACTTGCATCTGCCTCGAGTCTTAACCAATGGTCATTTTACAACTGTATTTGAGGGAATTTGAACTATTTCTTTGAACAAACATAATTTCTACTAATTTCTTAATTTCTTCACTTGAACAAGAAACTTGGTGATTTTCACTCACCCAAGTTGTTTACAATTGTTTCCTAACCTAAGAATCTCACTAAAAAACCCGTAACACTTACCCTCTAAGTTCCCTCATTTGGTTTAGCAGGATTACTCAACAAAATGAAGAAACAATTCTTATATAGTGCCCAAATCCAATGCAAATTGCACCACGATTGGTCTAAATCGTGTCACAATTAGAGCTCGTACAATTATCGTTGTTAGCTTGCAATAGAAACCGCACCATGATTTTGAACGAAAGTTCATCATTAAATTAGTGGTGATACCAATTTAACCATAAATTACCATGCTTCATCCATCTACTTTATGTAGTCCCACAACCTTTCACCTTTACCCCTTCAATTCATAGGACGTCTTCCGCACACTTGAAGATTTTGTATCCAGATACCTTAGGCCTTTTAGGTAGTTTCACCATAACTTCTTAGCCTCTATGTACACCTTAAGATTCAATGCCTCTAATTACCCTTGCCTTTTAAGGTAATCCCATAAGGTATACCATGCATTCTTCGATCCTCAAAGTGTACATATTCATCCTCTTGAATAATTAATTGCTTATAAATATAGCACAATAGTCAAGGACTCCATAGTTGTACCATTTGGATGCCACCATTGATTTGTCTTCTCCTAGTCACACTAGAGGAAGATACCGCCTCAAGCTAAGTGTTCTTCACCTTAAATTCCAAATGCATACATCCATTATGCCTTTCACCTTGTAATATCTTCCTCTCGGATTGAACTTGATTATTCTTTCCTCTCCAGGATGATCATGTGTGTTTAACGTCTCTTTAGACGAACACCCCTTCTACATGAAGATAACGTTTCCAATGTGAGATGCTCCACCTTCTTCTTCCACATCTCAAAATAACACCACTAATGCACTTGCATCCTCGTAGTCCTTTGAGGAAAATACATTTAACATGAGAGGAGTCATCATTGTCCACCACTCAGGATAATCCCTCATGAAGTGACCGGTCTTGTGACACTTGAAGCATATATACTTCAACTTGTCACCACTCTATGAGTTTCCATGATTTCTTTTATTTGCACCTCCTCCTCTTGATACACTCAATCCATGATCACTATCATCAAATTTCAAGTCCTTAGCCTTGGTTAACTCCTTGATTCTCAACACCGATTAGACTTCCTCCAATGTGAATGTGTTTTTTTTATCATAAAGTTTGTATCATTGAAGTGCTCAAAGGATCTAGAGAATGCATGTCTTGTCTTCATCCTCAAAGTTCACTTTATTGTTCTCCAAATCATTAAGAACTATGTTGAACTTGGATTATTGCTCTGTGATAGATTTTGACTCCACTATTCTAAATGAGTAGAGTTGTTGTTTGAGGAATTACATATGAGCTAACAATTTGATCATATATAAAGACTCCAACCTTAACCACATCGCTGTCACATTTGTCTCCTTCACACATCTCTCAAAACTTTATCTCGTAGTCACAAGACAACATGACTCTTGACCTTGGTCACCATCTCATTCTTCTGCTCTTGTGACATGGTGATCCATAAGCAGCCACATCCTTTTGAGCTTTCACACACTTTTGTTGAATTAAAAACGCCAGCATCTTTACCTTCGATAACCCACAATCATAGCTTTCGGTAAACTTCTTGATGTCCTACATAAAACTTATATTGTGATTTCTTGAAAAATTTCACCCCATTTTCCCCCACGGTAGGTTTCAATTGTTGTGAATTTGGATACAAAACTCACACTGATAAACTTAGATTTGAGGAGCAAAAGTCAATGGAAACCAAAACAAAGTGACTTCAACCAATAGCAACAACAATAACAACCCTAGATCTAATCTAACAACCAGGTTTAAAACAAAATACACAAGCAAAGCAAGAACAAAAGATAAAGAAAGTAGAGAAACAAACACACCAAGATTTGTTCACCTAGTTCAACCCAACAATGACCTACGTCTGGAGGTGAGAGAACTCTCTCATTTACTATCAATGAGTTTCTTACCAAAATATTCAATGATGGTTACAAGAAATTAGCTCTAACAAGTTGCCCAAGAATATACCTAATTTCTACCAATTTTCTGACCCTTCAATAAGAGACTTGATGATTTTTGCTCATCCAAGGAGTTTACAATTGTTTTCCAACCTAATAATCTCATCCAAACTCTTAACCTCTAAGTTCTCTAAAAGATCTATCTTTGGTTTGAATGATTAATCAACAAAATGATGAAAAACGCTTATACAGTGTTTACATCCAATACAAATCGCGCCACAATTGTTCTAAATCGCGTTGCGATTGGAGCTTGAACAATTATTGTTTCCATCTTGGAGCAGAAATCGCACCACAATTTCACCAAATCATGCAATGGTTTTGAAAGAAAGTTCATCACCAAATTTTTAGCCAAAAGCCAACCGATATATTGAAAATATAATTCATTAAGGGGTAAAATATAATATTATTGTTATTAAAAAAATTCTATTATTGTATGTTTTTAGAAAATATACAACCCTAAAATGAACAAATTAATACTCCCTCGATTTCATATTAAATATCCCTTTAATAAAGATAGTGTATCATTAAATGTCAGCTCGAATTTTTGATGCAGAATTAAAAGAAATCCTACCATTTGTGCATCTAATTAGTACTATGTATATATTACTTTCAATATGTTATAGCCCAATTACTTTTAAGGTTCTTTAAGTTTGACGTTTGCAACATTTAAGTATGTTAGGGTTTTTTAAGTTTTAAATCCGTCATGTAAACCGTATAATATTTACATTGTTACTCTTCTTGGTTTAACTCCATTAAAGACCGCATATGTGGTTGTTTGATGGTGACATAGCATGTCCAAGCAACCATCATATGCATCCTTAAGAAAATCCATATTTAAAGGAATAAAAAAAAAACCTTTTTCGTAGTCTGCATTTTGAAATAAATATAAGAGCATACCCAATACATCAAAACTCAATAGAACTTTGAGATAATGCATAAGAAGGGTTTGTGTTACATTTGATGGGTATAGAGTTTTGGGGTTGCTAAAAATTTTGTATAAAATTGTTTTGAAGCTTAGAACGTTAAGAATGTCCATGAATTGAATCAAATGGATTAAGGAGCTCCACACAAACCTTCTATGAAAGTATTGTTGAATTAAATGAAGATTTTGATTAAAGATTAAATTGGTGGGTTGAAAATGGTTTTGAGAAAAAAGGGATGAGATTTGGGATAAGGGTGGTTTTTTTCCTTCATTAATTTTTTTTTTTTAAATGATGAGATGAAGAAGATGAAAATGCAAAGAAGATTTGAGTTTAAGGATGAATATGGGATGAAGATAATGATTTGGACATGTCACGTCACCACTAGACAACCATAAAAGTAGTCTTTTACGGAGTTAAACATAAAAGAGTATCCACGGAAACATCATACGACTTAAAAGATCAATTTAAAACTAAAAAAAATAAAAAAATAAATATCTCGATACAAACCTTAAGCTTAATCAAAATGTATTTGATCTACATTATATCTACTTTGCATTTATAAAAGTGATAAACAGACAAATAGTTTTTTTTTAATAGGCAAAAATGAAATATAATAACACTGACAAAGTAGTCTCTTTAGCACAAGGCGTACCAAAAAAGAGCACTAAAGTTTACAAAAAGTCAGCCAATAAATAATACAAAATGACCTGATTAGCCGATGCTCAAACAAGTTAACGGGATCGACCACCAACTATGATAGCCAAAGACAAAATTAGCATTCTTTGCCTTCATCCACCAATGGGAATAAAGTTTAACTTAATCCAACAACTGAGGTATAAAATTCACTATATTTTTAAATATTATATCATTTCGTTCATTCCACATGACTCAAACACAAAGGAACTAAATAAGTTGTAAAAAGAAGCGCCACACTTTCAAACCACCTGTCGAAAAAATAAACTGAATGAAATGATCCGAAAGAAATTAAGGATCCGTCGCCGAAAAACCAATCCAAGACCGAACTAACATCCAAAGAGAACCAAAAGTGTTGCACGAAATAAATAAGTGTTGAGCTGATTCAACATCTCCACAGCCGGACACGGAGTAGTGAGCTTATGAAGGGATAATACCACGAGACACTAAATTTGATTTTGTTTGTAATCTGTCACGACGTATTCTCCACGCAAAGATAGAGACCTTCTGAGAAACCTGCTTGTGGAAAATTAAATTTGCCCTTAGAATCCACAGTAAAAAAAATTAAATGTTAAAAGCTGATAAACATCACGAGCTGCATAACCCCCAACAGGGTCAAGCTGCCACTGCCACTTATCTAATAAATGAGTATGCAAAGAAATATCATAAAGTAATGTCCTACACTCTACTAATAACTCATCTTCCTATGCCCACAACCATCTCCGCCACTTCCACGCCTCACCCCCTTCTCCCTACCCTAAAAAGAATATGGTTACCACAGAACTCGACTTATTCTCAACCAAGTCAAATAAACGCATAAACCACACACACAAAGGAGTATCCTCTAACCACCGATCATACCAAAAATGAGTATCTAACTCATCTCCCACCTTTCTCAAGAGACTGTACTTATTAAGTATCATTATTAACTGACAAATTTGGTAAAAATGTTAATTTAGCAAAAGTATTATCAACAGTTTTATAGTAATTTTTAACATGTATGTAAAAAACCTTAATCGATAATCATTTTAAAATGGTATTATACTATACTATACTAATAATAGGACTATCCTACGTGAAGGGTAACAACGACAAAGAAAGTCACTGTAAGTAACCCTGTCATGTTATTCAACTTTGGGGCAGATATTTAAATAGCGTGGGCCTAACTCGTTGAATACTGATGAATAAGTGTACCCATAACCCAAAGCAAAACCGCGTGGAATGACGTTGCTTTCTGAAAGCCACTTGCAGTATTGATTGGGAGACTATACTTCATCATGACATGAATTCGCAGGACGCGCTTTCGAGAATGAAGGAACAGACATTGGCTAAATGACATGAAAATGGATACTTCGATTTTGATATCTATGGAATTTTTTGGTTATTTTGTTTATTGTCGCTTGACTTTGACAATTGGCATTCCATTAGAATTATTAGATATAAAATACAATAACGACATTTATTATTTTTTTTTCTCACTAATATGCTTTTTTTTATTGTACTATTCCACTAACTACTACTCCATCCGTTTCTAATTATAAGCAAAATTGTCATTTTAGATTTATTCAATTAATGATATATGTGATCTATAATATAAACCATATATATCATTAATTAAAAACAGAGGGAGTACTAATAAGAGTATTTTAACAAAATAAATATTTTTATCATAAAATCAATAGAGTTAATATTATCTTAATAAATATGTAAAACCCAAACGGAGTACCTAAAATGAAGATGAGCGAGTATTTTATTTCATTTTTGTATTTTTTGTATGATAGGGTATGCTTTGATTATGATTTTTTTTGTTAGCCCTCGATGAATTGAGGGTAATTTAAATATAATGACAAGTAGGTAGACATGGCAACGGGGCGGATTGGAAGCGGGTTTAAGCGTCCTGCCTCCGCTTCCATGCACTCGCCCCCGTCCCCAAACCATATCAAGGTAAAAATTGAACACCCAACCCCGCCCTCAATGGGGACGGGTCTTCCGGCCCCGCCACCACCCGCGAAAACTCTATTTTTTATAAAATATTTATAAAAATGCATATTTTTCTATTTTTTGCTTAGCAACAAAAAACAATAATTATATTAATAATTAAATATCTAACAAACTTTTTTCAAAATAGTAAAATAATTACAATAAATATGTTTCTAAAGAGTAATAATATATTAAAATAGGTTGGTACTTATGGAAATAAGATTTTAAAATTTAATAAAGTAAATTTAAAAATACGGGTGCGGGGCGGGTGTAAGCATCCCCCGCCTCCGTACTAAAAATCCAAATTTCCCCCACACCCGCACCCAGTTAAATCGGCTTTTCCCCGTTAAATTCGGGGCAGGGGCGGCAGGGTGTAGCGGGGACGGGTTTTGTTGCCATGTAGTAGGATTCAATTATGAAACGAATAAGATGGAGATCACATGTTGAATGAAGAAGATGAAGAAGTTTGATGTTCTTGAGATGAAAATTGTAAGTGATTGTAAGAAGAAGAAAAAAACCTATCGATGAGACTTATATTACCCCCTTGATAAATTGAGGGTAGTTTACCCCTAATGACAAATATGATTAAATTTTGAAACGAAAGAGATTGAGATCATATGTTAAATTAATGAATAAGATGAAAGGTTAAATGTTTTTGAGATGAAAATGACAACTGAGTGTAAGAATATAGACAAAGAAAATATATTTTTTCTTTGATAAGAGTAAATTACCCCTATTTTATCAAGGAATAATATAGAAAATACCCGACTTTGGCTATCGTATTGCAAAGTTAGAGTTATATTTATTTTATTCAATATAGAATATTTGACTTTCTACAAGATAAACATGTATGTTTATAGAACTACTTTTGATATAATATGAATGGAATCGATTATTGATGTTAGCAAATATATGTGTATACACATAGATTCACTTTTTTGAGAAAGTAAAAGTGATTTAGAACTCTAAAATTAATTTTGATCATTATTTAACATCTTTAGGGTTCTTGAATATAATTATTTTGTCTTCAAATCTCGATTTGATTATATTTGAAGAAATAAATTTTTGATTTATCTTGAAATAAGTGTTTTTGCTTTGGCCAAAATAGAGTGGTTTAACCCAAAATGTAATTTGCATGTGGGAGATACATTGGGTTTACTTTCAGCTCTTATTGGATGAATGAATTAAATTTTAGACCGGTTGATTTCGAGCTCGATTCAAAAAAGTGGTCGATAACTTTCTATCCTCAAGACATGATGAAACTGAGTTTGGTTCTATTATTGCGCATTGTAAATCTATTTTCTCTTAACATTATATATACTTTAGAGTGGAGTTTGTGCGGAGACTAGTAAATGAGTTAACCTATAAGTTATTAAAGACGATCACATTGTGAGCTAGTTTCTAGGTTTTGGTCTATATACCAAATTTTCTTTTATCAGCGAAATGAATTATATAAATAATGAATTGAGAAAAGTACAGTACTATCAAATCGTATGGAACATATTTTAATTAATGAAATGTTATAACTTTACTTATAACATTTCAACATTTTAATTAATAAAATGTTATAAGTTTTTTTTAGTTGATCCACTATTTTTTTAAGAAGAAAAGTTGATACGCTATATATGCTATAAACTTAAACACTAATTGAAGTAACTTATAGGAAACATCATAAACTAGTAAAAAAACACTATAACCTCATAAGAAGAAAATAAGTTATCAAACAATTGTTTTTGAAGAATAAGTTATCAAACAATTATATTAAGATGATATGAGTTAGGTTTTATTAGATAAGTTATCTGCTATAAGCTTATGATTAGCTTTGCCAAACAAACTCATAAAGAAACAATACACGTGAATCAACAGGTCAAACTTTTTTGTTGTTAATTTTTAATTATTTTACAAATTTTTGTTGTTAGTTTATGAATCACAAATTAATTTTACATATATTTTACTGTAACATTATATTATATAAGGGCCTAGGCCAGTGTTCCAGGGACACTGGTTAATGATACCAAAAAAAAAAGTTATTACTAAAAAATGAAATTTTTTTGACTTTTTATGTATTGATTATACAATTTTCAATGTAATAACTACTATATATTTTTCAATATTTTAGTATATTTAACGACAGTCCCGGGATCACCGATTAGTATTTCTCATTATTATAAACATGAAAAGGCATTTAGAGGATGCTTTAAGTTAAAAATATATTGTTGAATGTGACTGATAAAGTTTTAAATCAATGTTTCAATTTTAGTTCAATAAACATTTCTCATATTGTGACTTAATTTGTTATTAAATAAGGATTGGATTACACCCCAGCTAATTTAAACCCCTAAACAAAAGAAATACACCAATACATCCCTACCACGCCAAAATGAATCTAAGATGAGCACGCTATGTTTCCAGCAACACGATTCCTCCTTGAAGACCAATTACATAATGGCAGTTGCACCCATTATGAACCATGATCATATTTTACTAAAAATATCTCCTACAAAAAAAATATTATTTACAAATTCATTTGCTTAAATCAACGGTCCTTCAATTATTATAATATATAATTCCTATTATAACAGAAACTGTTGCTTGAGAAATAATATAGAGCTCCTTACAAAAATATAGAGAAATTGTGAAAGGTGATCGTTGACGTTAAAATGGTGGTATGAATGAATTATTGAATGAGAACAGATAAGGTGTAGTGGTGGAGTTGACTTCTTGAAATGAGTGTGCTGCCAAACTGGCTAACAAATGGTTTTCCTTCATATTCGCAAATTGGCAGCGCCGTTATGTCTGTCCTTACACAATCATCATTCATTTAAGACTCAGTTCAGGATATTTATTTATTTGAGTTTATTATTATCTACCAAAAGAAGAAAAAGTGTCGACTATGAACAAGCAATGGGGTTAAAACTTCAGCAATTTCAACAATTGCAACTAAGACGTATGTAACAAAATTACGTTTGCGGCTTAAGAAACCGACATGTTATCGCAGTGTATTGGGTACAATGGATCGTATTTTATGTTTTGGATTGCCGGATATCGGTGTGGTAAGTGTGAGGGAAGTTATAAGTCTTACATTTAAAAAAGAAAGATTCAAAAATAGGCCTTGTCATTTTGAAAAAGATGTGGTGTTCAACCCACTTGTGTTTTACTCTTGGCTCGATATGGATGATCCCTCGAACATCTCTCACGTATTAGAGCTACTAGTTCGAGAAGAATTTGATCATGTCATTGTGTTTTAAGTCTTCTTAACAATAGTTATTTGGTCTCGAGTCCACAACAAGTGTACGTGGATGAAAAAACTTCTTCTTGAAGGAGAAAATAATAATTGGAATGGCATTCACCTGATTGGGTCCTCTCATTTAATTTTTAAACAATTTAAATCCAGATGAAATCAACTTGTTACACAATTATAGAGTACCAATTATTTATAATTTTGTAAGATAAATGGAATTGATAACATAACTTTAGTTGTATAGTGTTTGACATAAAAAATGTTCATGAGATTTAGATAAAAGATAAAATTCTTGTCAATCACTAAATCGTAATAGATTTTTGTATACCTTTACAAATCAAATAGACATAGGTATATTAAAAAAGGTTGGTAGAGTCATTAATGTATCTATTTTGGCCTTTTTATCTTCTAAAGACAAATTAATAGTTGGATCGAGATGAGATATTTTCTGTTATTTACTTAAACAGTGTTAGGGGGATTACTATCAATGAGTTTCTAACCAAAATATTCAATAGAGGTTACAATAAATTAACTCTAATAAGTTGTCCAAAAATAAACTTAATTTCTACCAATTTTCCGATCCTTGAATAAGAGACTTAATGATTTTCACTAATTCAAGGTGTTTACAATTATTTTCCTACCTAATAATCTCATCCAAAGAGCCTCAACAATGAGCCACATTTTCAAAAAAAAAATTGCATACGAGTAAATATTGCATGAAAATCTAGTGTTAAAAAGGAAACATGAGTTCTAACTTAGAGAGGTGGTGCGCTAACCATAAAGTTTGTGGTCATGATTCAAATGAATGTCATAAGTTTAAAAGAGAAATTAAGAGACTCATTCAAAATGAGTACCTCAAGAAATATGTTCAGATTTCTATAAGCCAATAAGGTTCAAGTATGCAACCATCATGTTGACAATGGTTCCCACAATCTCTAAGAAAGAGGGACTGAAGTGGGGAACGTAAAATAATAAAGGTGAAGAAACAACCAGGAACACTCGAACTATTATAGCAAGAGAGAGATAGAGATAGATAGAGAGAGATAGAGAGAGTTATTTGACAAAATGACAACGTTTTGAAACACTTCAACTCCTCACAACTAAAATCAAATAACATGTAATGGACACTTCTCCGAAATACAATCAAACTATCAAATATAAAATTAAGGTGTTGACCGCATAGTCCCACAAATAAATTTAAGACATTTTTCCACCCTCTAAATAAGTTGAGCCATATCATTTTAGAAAGATCTGAAATCTCAAGCACTTCACCCATTCAAACCTTGTGGTTGGGGGATATGGACCGAGAGGGAATCTTTTCTCATATTCACTTAAACACTTTAGCCATTCAGGTCTCCTATTTGACGGTTTCAAACCATCATCACCCCAGTTAACTTGGCCCGTTAGGGATGACCCAACATATTTGTAGGCCTAAAAAAATTTAAATTGAGACTTTTTAAGCGTGTTGCCGGATAAACATAAAAATTAAGAACACTAAATGTGTAATTTTACTTGAGACATATATGACATTAAATATGAGTATCGCTCTCAATCATAATTCTGACATCGGTTCGTGTGGTTGTGAGAATCTAACTCGATACGTTAGACTCAACGTCATTTGTGTAAGAACTTTTTTAAACAAAATTTTTAGTTTAATTAATAATATGTGTTTAAATCAATATTTAATATATACATTATTTAACAATTGTTAAACCTTAAAAATACCAAAGTAATATTGAATTATATCACAAATATAAATTAATTTTTTACTTTTGAAGTTTTTGTTTGCTCACAGTCTATCTTAATATGTTTTCAACAACTAACATCATATTAATAGAAATATAAAGAAAAAAAGAATTTAAGATACATATAACGAGTAAAATAATTATCTTTGGAATCAAGCTTGCAGCATGAATTATAAGTCAACAACTCTCTATTTAACTAGCAACCGAGTTTTGTACCAAAAAAAAAAAAACTACCAACCGAGTTAGACCTAAAACTCTTTAAAAAAATTGAATTTGAAAATATATTTAAAATGAAAAAGATTCATGCTCTAATATGAAGCCTACAAAATTTAAAGGCTTAAAACCCTTGTTTTAGTGGAAGCATCCTTGAACCGACCATGCAGCCCATTACCATAGTCTCGTTACTTGGCCGATCACCATTATGCTTTCAATTTTGCATGCAATCAATACCGCAAATAAACTTGTCAAATAATGTTCAAATGTTTTTTTTTTCAGAAAAAAAAAATAACATTCATTATTGAGTATATTATTGTGAATCAAAAATGTTTTTTTTTCATATTATTGTGAATCATTTGGAAGGTAGCGAGAGACAATGATTATTGAGTATTTTTTTAATTTTTTTTTTGATGTAATCATTATTGAGTAATTTAAATCGTTCATTATGCATTATGAACAAAAAAATTGTTTTTATAAGTTTAGTTAATATCAACATTGCATGATATATACAATAGAGTTAATCCTATAAAAAAAATCAGGAGTAGTTAACTAAATTCAAAGACTCTACCCATGGTTGACATTAATTATTTTATAAATAAATAGAAACAGCTTATTGAAAATTCAAATGTTATTTTGCTAAACTAATTTTGGGCATGAAATAAAAATAAAGAAACATATCTATGCACCTGAGGTAGGGCGGACCATTTAATGAGTAGTCATGGTGAATTTGATGATATCACCAACAACTGTTACCAACCTTAATTAACACTAGTACTATTTTTTATTTTTTTTTAGGAATTATCACTAAGACTAATGATGTGGAAAATTCAAAACAGAAGATAAAAAAAGAGGCCTTTAATAACTAACAGGTAGGCAAGCAAATTGTGAACATGTTGACTTGAAAATGAATTAAACCTTATATTGAAGTCTCCATAATGGGCATATACCATAGATTCCTGCATTGATTCTGGATTTTAGTGTCATTCTTTGTATATATAAACACATAGCTTCTCACTCTCTCTATGTACCTCTAAATTTCCAACAGCTCAACTTATGTTTCTCTCTCCTCAATCCACCAAAGTGTAACCAACAAGAAGGTAAACTCTCTCTCTATCTCTCTCTCTCTCTCTCTCTCTCTCTCTCTCTCTAACTTGTTATTTGTTAAGATTTTTTTTCTTGCTTAATATGCAAAAGTTATGTTGTGAGCCAAAAGTTATGACAAAGAGGTTTATGTTTTAGTGGAAGAGATGTTCCTTAGTGGGAGGCCCCCACTTTTTAGTTTTTAAGCAATTAGAAGTTAGAATAGGAAGCACAAAACACTACTTTCTGCCTTTTTTCTTCTTATAATAATATAATTTGTAACTTTTCCATCATTCATAGAATCTGGGATCTCTTTTTACTCAAATCATTTGTGGATTCCAATTTCATGATTATTTTGTCACCCCTTATCTCAACCAGTATTAAGTAAAACAATGAAACAAACAAAATAGAAGGTCCCTTAATTAGAAAAACAATATTAACCTATGCTTTATTTTCTACATATCTAGAATGAAATTCACTGAACAATTATAGACTCAAATCATATGCCTCTGCAATTGGTTTTCTATCCCTTATCCTTTCTCTGTGTATCTGTCACTGTTTGAGTTTTAGTAGGGACTCTAAGAAAAGAAAATGAAAATGAAACCAAATTTTTAAGAATAATTTGTAAGGTCTATATCATGAAGTTGAAACTATATTTTCAACAATAATTTTTCTAGTTCTCTTTTGGATAATATTTTTTAGATATTTTAGAGGATTTAACCTATAATATCTATTAAGATAGACATAAATATTGAGTTTTGCTCCGCCTTTAAATGGTCCCGCTAGTGATGGTTGATCTAGATAATTCTATCCTTGGCAGGATACGGAGTTAAATATAATTTTGTTACATAGTCCGTTAGAGTCAAATTTGTTTAAAAGCTGAGATAATAGGAGAAACTAGTTGAGGAAATTCAACTTTCTGCTTCCGTTGACCATGAGAAAATCAACATCAGCAGCTGTATTTTTTTTTTTCATCAATTGTTTTCGTTTTCAATTAGCCTGAGAAATCAATCTCAGATGCAATTATTGTTTTTTCAAACTTTCAAAACTATTAATTTATTGCAAAAGTCTACTTTGCTCAATTTATCAATGATTTTTCTTGCTAATAATTAGTATTAAAAACATGTGGAACTCCTTTATGTAATTTAAAAATATCAGTTTTTTTCGAATTCCTTGAATTGATAATTTGCTCAAACAAACAATTGTCGATTAGATTTTACTAACGTAGAAAGTCCGATTAACTGAGTCATTTCCCCCTCAAAACTTGAGGGTTAAGATAAGATAGAAATACTACTTCTTTTCTTGAAGGAGCATGAATCTGTCTGGATTGACTTATTTAAACTTATCTACCATCACTAACATAAATACTTACGAGACCATTTGTAAGAACTTATGAAAACAACTCATGACATGACCATAAATTGTTTTCAGCTTATTTCCATAAACTCTCCAATCAATATAACTTATGAAAACAGTTTGACTTTATTTTATCTTTTGTTATATAAAAGTAGTTTATACATAAATACTCATATGACAATCTTGTGTACTATAAGAACTTAGTTAAACTGTTTATCTCAACATGGTCTATATGGAAATGCTTGCTTATATGGAACCTTATATATTTTTCTTGTGCAGTGAAATTGTAATCAGGTAACAAAGTTGGTGATGGCTGGACAACTAGGAGTGCTTAATGCACTCGATGTGGCCAAGACACAAATGTACCATTTCACAGCAATTGTGATTGCTGGAATGGGTTTTTTCACTGATGCCTATGATCTCTTCTGCATTTCCCTTGTCACAAAATTGTTAGGACGAATCTATTACACAGATCCCACCCAACCAAAGCCAGGTGTTCTTCCTCCCGGTGTACAAGCTGCGGTAACTGGTGTTGCACTAGTCGGCACTTTGTCTGGCCAACTTTTCTTTGGTTGGCTTGGTGACAAATTAGGAAGAAAAAAAGTTTATGGTATAACCCTTATGCTTATGGTAGGTTGTTCGCTCGCCTCAGGTCTATCTTTTGGAAATAGTCCAAAGGGTGTCATGGCAACACTTTGTTTCTTCAGGTTTTGGCTTGGTTTTGGAATTGGTGGTGATTACCCTCTTTCTGCTACAATTATGTCTGAGTATGCGAACAAGAAGACGCGAGGAGCTTTTATCGCTGCAGTGTTTGCTATGCAAGGATTTGGAATCATGGCTGGTGGAGTATTTGCTTTGATTGTAGCTGCTGCTTTTGATCACAAATATCAAGTTCCTAGTTATGAAGAAAACGCGAAAGCGTCGCTTGTGTTACCGGCTTTTGATTACGTTTGGCGTATTATTTTGATGTTTGGTGCTGTTCCTGCAGCACTTACCTATTACTGGCGTATGAAGATGCCCGAGACAGCTCGTTACACGGCACTAGTTGCTAAGAATGGTAAACAAGCTGCTTCTGATATGTCTAAGGTGTTACAAGTTGAAATTGAAGCTGAAGAGGAAAAAGTGCAAAATTTGGCTGAGAATCAAAACCAAAAGTTTGGTCTTTTTACCAGACAATTCGCAAAACGACACGGATTGCACTTGTTGGGAACAACAACTACTTGGTTCTTGTTGGACATTGCTTTCTACAGTCAGAATCTTTTCCAAAAGGATATTTTCACCGCGATTGGGTGGATTCCTCCAGCAAAAGAAATGAATGCAATTAATGAACTGTATAGGATTGCAAGAGCACAAACACTTATAGCATTGTGCAGTACAGTGCCAGGTTACTGGTTTACAGTGGCATTTATCGATTACATGGGTCGTTTCGCGATCCAATTGATGGGTTTCTTCTTCATGACTGTCTTCATGTTCGCTTTAGCTATACCTTATGATCATTGGACTAAGAAAGAAAACAGAATTGGGTTTGTTGTGATGTACTCATTAACTTTCTTTTTCGCCAATTTTGGTCCAAATGCTACCACATTTGTTGTTCCAGCTGAGATTTTCCCCGCGAGGCTAAGATCGACGTGTCACGGAATCTCGGCTGCTGCAGGAAAGGCTGGAGCAATTGTTGGTGCATTTGGATTTTTATATGCTGCACAAAGTAAGGATCCGACGAAGACTGACCATGGTTACCCAACTGGTATTGGTATTAAGAACTCCCTCATTGTGCTTGGTGTTGTCAACTTCTTTGGAATGGTATTCACCTTCTTAGTACCTGAACCAAATGGAAAATCATTGGAAGAGATGAGTGGTGAGAACGAAGATGACGATGCTGAGGCTATTGAGATGGCAGCAGGGTCTGCCAGGACAGTACCTGTTTAATCAAAATATCTGTTCAAAGTTCAAACAACATCAAAGTTATTATTGTTACATGACAAACTTTTGGTTCGGTTTTTTTCTTCTTCTGCCAGATGCAAAATAATCATGTAGATACTACTACTTGTTTTTGAGTGTTCTAACTTTATATCAATTATTATATAGTGTTTCTGTATTTTTGTTCTTGTTTTAATTGTTTTGATATCTAAATAATGAAGTTTGCGGCCTAATGTATTATTGAAGAAAAGATATGAATTGGATCATATGTATGCATAATTGAGTACCAAATTTTACATTGTTAATGTAATTATAAGTAGCATCATGTTAACTATTATTTCTTCCATTCTACAATGGTAAGCTTTGTTGACATAGACACTCAACATCGAAGTCAGCATCTCAACAATTTTTACATAGTATTTTAGCTTTACCAGAGTATAGTGAAAAGAGTTAAACCCTCACAATATGCTTATGGCAACCACTAATACTCATTACTATAAATTAAAACAAAAGTTTAAACCAAAAAAGACATGCATTGACCCACCTAGTTTGAGAAAACATACGAACCACCACCGTTTTTTCTAGGTTTAACCGAGTCACATCTTTTTTATAGTTGGACTAATCCAATAAACGTCTCAAAAATTATTATAATCTACTCGCTTTTATCTTTTTTATAAGAAACATATGAGTCAACAAAAATTAATGTATTTGATCTTTAAAATAAATCAAATATATTACATTTTCAGACACTTCCTTGACGTACACTTGATTGCAATCAAGTGCACATACTTTTGAATTTTCTAACCAACAAATTGGATTTTCTAGGGTCGCCAAAACCCTGCATTCACGCAGTCGTCATGACCATGACTATTGGATCAAGATCAGACAACGCAGATTTCAAGGTTGAAATTTTAGATCTTTATAAAAAAAATTACAAAACTGCAGCATCCGTCTTGATGCAATGCTACTAACTTGCTAACTGCGTGCTTCTGGGATTTTGGCAAACACGGAAAATCTAGATTCGTCTAGCACAGCTTATCCTACATTTATTTTCTTCCCTCTAATTTTTTTTAGTGTATTTTTCAATTTCAGTTTGTTAAGGTACATTGGAGAATATTATTGGAGTAAAGAAAGAAACGTTATTTGCGACATGGCTAAGGAACAGTTGAAGGTGCTTAATGCACTTGATGTAGCCAAGACACAATGGTATCATTTTACTGCAATTGTCATTGCTGGAATGGGATTTTTCACTGATTCCTATGATCTCTTCTGCATTTCCCTTGTTACCAAACTGCTTGGCCGTGTTTATTACTATGAAGGCGGTAACAAACCTGGTTCTCTACCAGAGAATGTTTCTGCTGCAATCAATGGTGTTGCTTTCTGTGGAACACTAGCAGGACAACTTTTCTTTGGTTGGCTTGGTGACAAAATGGGAAGAAAACGAGTTTATGGAATGACCCTTATGCTTATGGTCATAGCTTCACTTGCTTCTGGTCTCTCCTTTGGGAAAGATCCCAAAACTGTTGTGGCTACCCTTTGTTTCTTCAGGTTTTGACTTGGATTTGGAATTGGTGGTGATTACCCTCTTTCAGCTACTATCATGTCTGAGTATGCAAATAAAAAGACTCGTGGTGCATTTATAGCGGCTGTTTTCGCTATGCAAGGTTTTGGAATTTTGGCTGGTGGCGCAGTTGCAATTATAGTTTCATCTGTTTTCAAAGCTTTGTATCCTGCTCCAGAGTTTAATGTTAATCCGGTTTTGTCCACGGTTCCACAAGCTGATTACGTTTGGAGGCTAATCTTGATGTTTGGTGCAATTCCGGCATTGCTCACTTACTATTGGAGGATGAAAATGCCTGAAACTGCAAGATATACTGCCTTAGTTGCAAAGAATGGTATACAGGCTGCTGCAGATATGTCGAAAGTTTTGCAAGTTGAGATAGAAGCTGAACAGGATAAAATTCAGCGATTGGATTAAAATCAGAGACAAAGAGGGAATGATTTTGGTTTGTTTACAAAAAGGTTTCTTCGCCGCCATGGACTTCACTTGCTTAGAACTGCTATGACTTGGTTCTTGTTGGATATTGCTTATTATAGTCAGAATCTTTTCCAGAAAGATATTTTCAGTGCAATTAGATGGATTCCAGAAGCTAAAACCATGAGTGCCCTTGAAGAGGTTTACAAAATTGCTAGAGCACAGACACTCATAGCACTTTGCAGCACTGTTCCTGGTTACTGGTTCACAGTGGCACTCATTGATAGAATTGGAAGGTTTACCATCCAATTGATGGGTTTTTTCTTCATGACTGTTTTCATGTTTGCATTGGCCATTCCGTATCACCATTGGACCATGAATGGAAACCAAATTGGTTTTGTTGTCATGTATTCATTGACATTCTTCTTTGCTAATTTTGGTCCAAATGCAACGACGTTTATGGTTCCGGCAGAGATTTTCCCGGCAAGGCTAAGGTCAACATGCCATGGTATATCCGCTGCTGCTGGAAAAGCTGGAGCAATGGTAGGTGCTTTTGGTTTCTTGTATGCTCAAAATGCCATTGGAGTGAGAAATGTGCTTCTACTTTTGGGTGTGGCCAATTTCTTGGGGATGATGTTTACATTCTTGGTGCCTGAATCTAAAGGAAAATCTTTGCAAGAGATTTCTGGTGAAGCTGAGGAAGAAACTACTGCTAATAGAGAATCTACATTGGAGGCTGGTTTTCAAGTTTAGGACCTTTTTTTCTTAATTGAGTAATTACTTTTATTAAGTAGTTGTAGGAAGAAACTAGGCATTCAAGTTGTAGTATTTCTTTATTTAGTTTTTGTTGATTTCATGGGTTTGTTTTATGTCCTCCATTTTTCAAGTTGTAGTATATATTTTTCTTTCAAAACAAGAAGGTGGCCTTAGAGTGAAAAAACTTGTTTTTATAAATGCTATTCGGTCCGTTTTGATCGATTATTGATGTAGATCAAATTCAGAAAATCTGTTATGCATGGAAAGGTGCGATTTCAGGAAGTTCAGACTCAATTTGACGGTGTGATTTACGCTCAATGTGAGGTGGAATAAAATTGGTTTGCAATATGATTGCTTGCAAAGCAAGCTTTCTCTATTATTAAGCTAAAACTCTTCACACAAGTGTACATATTATTTTTACACAAACATTGATATATAATAAATATTATTGATATATAACGCAAACATTGCTACACAAACTGAAGCTTAATTGAAGACCAAAGCTTCAAGACTACACCACAACACAGTACATAGAAAACAACACCACAACATTATTTTTGGGTTACAAAGAGATCTTTATTTTACAACGAAAGTGGTGTAGAACATAACCAAAAGGTTCTGAAAGTCCCACACTCTTATTCACGAGACCAAACAACAAAACCCAATAATATTTTTTTTAAGACGGCAAATCTCGAACCAAGGACCACAAGACCCAGTAACATAAAACCACATCAAACCCTAATGTTTTCCATTTGCATTGGTCTTGTTGTGGCAACACTTGTAGCTAATGAAAATCTCCATGGTACTAGGACAATCAGGACATTTTATAGTCTCAGGTAACTTTCCAGCAACAATTGGAATTTCAAGGTGCGAGCAACGATGAGTGACACGAGCAACATTAGTGTGATACTCAGTGAATGCAGATTCAAATCCTTTCTTAATCACAACATCTTTCCATTTCTCAAATTCAGCCACAGTTTTGAGAATTGTTGTACCATGACCACTCAACACAACAGATGGTCCTTTACTAAGGAGAGCCCAACCAGTTTCATTTTTGTAAGATAGCATCTTTTGAACTTCTTGTGTCACTACATCGGTTGTTTTGTGAATTTTGGTCACAAAGAGACTCTCAATTCCACTCCAAAATCGACTTACAAGGTTTTTGTCTTCCTTGTCAACATAAAAGAGTTCAATGGAAATTTTTGCTTCTTTTATAGTTGCATCGTTTGCAAGAGCAGTTGCATACTTAGTGAACTGTTGGATCCATTCTTTGTCATGACCGCCGTAGAAGAAAATGTGCTTGTTCTGCTCGGTCTGCATTATAGGAAGAATCACAGAATTCTTGGTTATCAAGTTCAATTCTTTGTTATCAAGTTCAATATTCATTTTAGTTGTTATGTAGCTCACATTAAAGTTATTAAAATCAAAATGTTTGACCTATTAAAATCAGACCACGAATACCAAAAATAAAATATGATTGTAATGACTAGAAAAATAATATAAGTGACTAAAAATAACTCAATAATAATAAGTTCATTATTCATCTTAATTATTTGGCTTAATTGCACTTTTGGCCCCCTATCTTTTCAAAAGTTGCGATTTTGACCCCCTAACTAATTAAAATACAAAACAGCCCCCTATGTATTGGATCTTTGGCAGTTTTGGCCCCCAATGCCACTTTTGACTTAGTCTTCGCTGACGTGGCACCCACATCCCTTAAGTGAGGTGCCACGTGTAATTAGTTAGGGGGTGCCACGTCAGTGAAGACTAAGTCAAAAGTGGCCTTGGGGGCCAAAACTGCCAAAGATCCAATACATAGGGGGCTGTTTTGTATTTTAATTAGTTAGGGGGCCAAAATCGCAACTTTTGAAAAGATATGAGGCCAAAAGTGCAATTAAGCCTATTATTAACAACGGAAGATATATTAGAATGAAACAACTATTTAAAAGTTGTTGCTATGGAAAAAAAACAATGGAATGTATATACGAGTGAAGTCAAAATATATGTGCACACACACCGTGAAAGAGATTTGTGCAACAGGACCAACACAAAGGCATGGAAATAAACAGCGGAAGGGTAACAATGGGTTTTGATTAAAATAAAAAGGTAGAAATGGAAGAAATATTGATAAGTTATAAGCTCAAACGCTACTTGAAATAGCGTCTGAAAAATAAGTTATAAGCTCATGGTGAAAAGACCGTTACCAAACGGGCTTTTAATTGTAAATGTTGTCATGTTTATACTCATCAGAAAATTATGCTCCTCGTGAGAGCGGTGTGTTGTTCAGATTGAGAAAAGTTTTCTATATTTGCTGAATGTTATTTAAAGTTTGGTATTGAGATGATTTGTGTGTCATTTTTTTTGTTGTTGGTTTGTTTTTGTTGTTTGTGTCAATAGATGTGATTTAGCCATGCCTTTCAATGAGTTGCTTAATTTAAATTGTTTAATCATCAAACAAATATTTTGTCGTAACGAGTTGATGGCATCAAATTGAAGTCGAGCCATTGCAACACCAAAATCCGAACCTACTAGACATGATCGCAACAAAGAAACAAATGCGAAGAACGTTCCACTTCCCGTTCACAAATGACACATTCAACCGGGTCCTTTAAAGAGAGCACACCGCATTGCCTTAAATTATCCCTCGTTGGAAATCTATCAAGGAGAATATTCCAAGATAAAGCAATCACTTTAGATGGAGTCGGACTACTTCAAAGATAACGGAACAATATTTCCAGATATCCATCAAATTATGGTCTACCACAAACTTTCTTTCCAACAAAAAATATGCCAACTTAACCGTGAACACACCACTCATATGCTCCCCAAATCCACCTATCCTCCTTAACCACAAGTTAGTAGGACTCTTAAAAGAATTAACAATTACATGGATCAAGACTCAATTCGCATGGACAAATTGCAAATTTAAGCCTAAATAGATGAGCAATGATATTTGAACAACTATTTACTAACAACTTTCTAGACGACCTCATTTTCTCTCTTCTTATTGGTCAAAAACAATAGAGAGAGAAAGAAAAAAAAAGTATAAGAGAGAATAAGAATATAATGTGAGTATGAAAGAGAAAGTAGTCACAAAATAGTTGTACAAATATCATTTCTCTAAATAGATAATATCACTTGTATCGAATATGAATTAAATTGGAGAAGTATGAATATCGAATATGTTGCATTCAATTTAGAATTAAAAAACACAAGTGTATCTTTATTGAATCAAGGATACGTAAACTCATTGTTTAGGAAATGTTGGAATTAATAATAAATAAATAGAGGAAAATATGAATCCAACTGCAATTTATTTTTGTTATGTGAGGAAAAACAACAAACAGTTGAGCTGCACTAATCGCAGCAGCATATCACCTTGAGCTTATCAGCGGCAGATTCATCAATCGAATACTGCATAGAGCAGTAGCGATATGAGTAATCAATCAATTAAGATTCATCAGATCAGAAATGAATGAGTGAACAAAGAAAAAAGGACGAACCTTATGAAGAACCCATATAGAATGAGTGTAGGTGCGTTGAAAGAGATCATGAAGAGTAGTAGAATCAGAAGGATCAACCTCACGGTAATTAACGAAGTTCTCGCGAGCGTACTTAGCATAATAACCTCTTGAATCCTTTGGTAAACGCCGCACAAGTCTCAAAACTTCTGCGTATGCTCTCACCGCTTTCTCCATCTTCTCCTTTCCAAACTTCCTTCCCTTCCAACTTAACTAGTCAACCTCATTCATTACCTTTTTTCTTTTCTCTTTCAAAAAAAGGACTGTTTTTTGTTTTTAAAATTTATCCAAGACACAAGCTATAATATTGGAACTGTAATTAAAAAACCTACTTTAGTAAATATGCATAATTTTTTTAATCACTATTATTATAGTTATATTAAATTTCTTATTTTGAATTAAATTATAAATTTGTTAACTTTTTCAATAATTTAAGCTTAATAGTGTACATTAATTTTTCACATATTTAAATATATTATTATAAAGTAGAATTAAAATATGATATCATGTGAAACTCACTAAAATGAAATGTTAATATCAAAAGAGAGATTAATCTCACAATTCTATTAATTCATTGGTTTATATAAAAATATAATAAACAATCAATTTAATCCCTAAACTATCATTCTCTCACTACTCTTTCATCAATCTGGGACCAAATTGATGGATGATGGTATAGTTTAGACATCTTTTAGTTGATTTAAATAGCTTATGGACCCAAATGATGAAAACGAGATAGTTTAGGGACTAATTTGACTATTTATTCTTTAAACATATATCAAAATACTTATTTAAAAGATGAACATTTTGATACTCATGGATTTTGATTGAGTATGTATCCTTCATCCAATTTGTTATGGACCATCTAGACTAAACGTCCACTAGACTAAGGCGCGTCGTCTAAAGGATCATATTGGTACCAGTACGCCTTATCCCACTTGAGTACGCCTATCTGCATCAGATACCGTACACATGTCATCCAACTGTCTCATAATTACACGCCCCACATCAGGGAGGCAGTTATTCTCACACACGTCTATATAAGGGTGAGATAGCTTCGCCCGAAGGCATGATTCACTTTTCCCACACTTTTTACACACTCTTTCTCAGTTCCAATACTGACTTGAGAATTTGAGTACTAACGTGCCTGCAGACACCCTTCGTTCCACCACGAAGACTAGAGCTATCAAAATGGGCTACCCGGCCTGCGATGGGCCAGCCATGGCAGGGCTCAGGCTTTTGCGGGTCGGGCCAAAAAGGTCCGGAAGATAAACGAGCTCAAAAATATTTGTCCAAGCCCGACCCTTTGTGGGTTACAGGCTTTCGGGCTAAAAAGGTCCGGTTTTAAATGGGCCCAAATTTTTGTGTCCAAGCCCTACATTTTTCGGCCTTTTGCGGCCTGACCCGTTTTGACAGCTCTAGCGAAGACTCATTGCCACCGTACCGGAGCATCTTCCGCCACTATTACCTTCATCAGTTCCTCACCGGAGAGATCACAATCAATCAATAATCGATCACATTTTTATATTAATTATTTTTGGTACATCTTTTTATTCCAATTTGTTTAAATAAATTCAAATGTTAAATAAGTTTTACTTATGGGAAGTGTCGATATTCAACCAAACTCTAAAGTATTTAGAAGTTTATATTAATAAATTCAGTTTAAAATGTTTATGGGAGTAACATGCTAATATTGCACGATTAGGATTTAGATTAGGTACAATTAGGATTGTTCAAAAAAGGGAAGAAAAAAAAAATCCAAACCGTTATTGATTCCTCTCGGAGTACCGAACAATAACGGATAGCACTTGGGTGACATAGAGTGAGTGACATTGATGACATTGGCCAATCACAATGTCACAATGCTTGTGAAAGAGAGAGAAACACAAGCATTGTGACATTGTGATTGGCCAATATCACCAATGTCACCTAACTCTATGTCATCCAAGTGCTACCCAACAATAACATGTGGTCCACTAGTGACTTGCGAGGACCTTTAACTTGTTTAAGTTATATTTTTGTGTCATCGTAATTTTTATTTTTATTTTGAGAACGAGTTATCGTAATGTTCAATCAACTGGTATTATGAAACTAGTCACAATTGCAAATGGGATCTATAGGCCATAGTTGTTGATGTATTCTTCCATGGTCACAAGGCCAAATCAATAATGTTTGGACACACACATAAAAAGATTTTCCTCAAAATACTCAATCATCTTTTTTATCAATTTCTTCTTTATTATTAAAAAATATTTATTCATGTGTGTGTGACCAAACACTATTCCCTTGGTCATGTGACCATATTAGAATTTTTCATAGTTGTCTGCTGCCGGTACGTTTGCTTCTTTATTATTGACGGTTTTACCAAAAAAATTGTCCCTACAACTCAAATTTTGGAGGAACCACACTATAATGTGTGCATTTGAAGCCCTAATTATGCAACTTTCGGTGCAAAAAGAAGTGAAGGAGAATGTAGTTGCAATGATTACAGTGCTTGTTGTAGCTGTTAGAGTTTTGATTAGCAGGTGAAGAGAATAAGAATATAAACATGGTTGTGTTAAAGGGCACAGAACAAAACAACTTAGTTTTAATCCTTTATTTTGTTCTTTCTAAGAATATAATTTTTTTTTTGTTAGAGTAAGTGTATGAAAACATGAGAAGGATCTCTATTTATAAAGTTGATGGAAACTAAATCTAATGGTTCCTGTTGTAGAGTGAGAGTCTCCCCACGTTACAGAACTACGTAAATGTAAATAGAAATAGAAACAGAAACATTATATTAGAAGAATTAACAGAAAAATGTAATCGATAAAATATTCAAAGAAAGCAACGAATGGATGGATAAACTATAATAGTAATAGTAATAGTGAGATACAAAATAAGTGTCCTGAATTAATACAAAACCTCCCCTGAAATGAATGTCTCAAGAATGCAAACAATGTATGTAGTAAACTCCCATATCACATCGAGAAAATAATAATATATAGAGGTAAAAATAACAATCTGAGTTCTGAAGAGAAGACAAGACAGAGGTATCGATCTAGAACAGCAAGGACAGGAAAGCACATCCAAATACTAATCCAACCATCTTATGTGACCACAACTTCTCTGCCCCACTCTGCAATGCAATATACGTACCCACAAAACTTAATTAGTCTAACAACTTACTATCTGTTTGCATCAAAACCATGTGCTTAGCTAAAGTAGAAGAAAAGGAAGCTTAATTTATACATAAACATGTTTTTTAATTTAATTAGGAAAGGCAATATATACATTTAGGAACCGAAATATTTGATCTCCAAATAAAGCTTTGATATGGGGATCAACCTTATTAGTATTGAAAATACCAAGACCTTTATAAAGAGATGCATCAAGTAGAGAGAAAGAGAGAAGTGAACTTACATCATCGGTACCAGAGGGAGAGATAGAGGGAGAGAGAGAAGAGAGTCCGGGAGCGGGAGCATCTGATGGCGAGAGTACAGGTGCCAATGCAGGGGATTTACTCTTAAGCTTGGCAGGAGCGGGAGCTGGAGTAGTTGCTGGAGGAGATGAGAGTGGAGTAGGTGTGAGTGCCGGAGGAGGAGTTGCTGGAGGTGGAGTTGCGGGAGGTGGAGTAGCAGGGGGAGGAGAGAATGGTGGAGGTGAGGCAGGGGGTGGAGTAGACTGAACAGGTGGAGGAGTGACTGGGGTTGGAGGAGGAGATTGCTGAACTACTGGTGGTGGAGCGGATACAGGTGGAGGAGAAGACTGAACGGGAGGGGGGGTGGACTGAGCTGGTGGAGGGGAGGACTGAACAGGAGGTGGAGAAGACTGCACGGGTGGAGGAGAAGATTGAACAGGTGGAGGGGAGGCTTGAGGAGTGGTTGGGGGTGTATTAGCAGGAGGAGTGGGTGGTGCTGGAGATGAGTTTGGGGAGGTGGATGGAGCTTGTTGGGCTCCTACGCTGGAAAACACAGCGCAGATCAAACCAAGCACCAAAACTATATGATGTGTGCCCATCTTAATTGTCTTGATTTATTCAGTTGAGTAATTATAACCTGCGCAGGTCACAAAAGAGCAGTAGAGAAGAGGAGATTGAGTTGAAGACTTATGAGTTTGTTCGCATGGGAGAGGTTAAATAGGCAGGATCAAATGTTCCGTATATGTAATTATGTATATATCATGATCATGAGGTTTGTTACTAGCTACCAAACATTTCCAGCTTAATCTCACTGTGATAACTGATAATGATCGATGCTTTCATCCATGTGTACGTATAATGGAATGTCACAAACGACATAATAACAATTAACAATGACCTCTTTCACCCCTGGTGGATCCCACCGCCTCAAACTTCAATTCAATTCATGTTCAACCTCTTTCGATATGTGGCCAAAACCTTCAGACTTAAGAAACACATGAATGGCTTTTGCTTATCATTAGGTGTTGAGTAAATTACTCACAATTCTTCAAAAATAAATTAGGTCTCACATTTATTTTAGTAATAGGAATTTTATAGCTCTGCTGACATTTCTAGATTAATGTTTATTTTCACAAGTTCATTCTATTGCAAATTTGAATTGCAAGGTAAATTACCTTCGAAGTAAAATTAACATTATTGTTTTGATAGGGTAAAACTAGGTGAGACCTAGCATGCCTTTGAAAATTGGTGGGCAATTTACCCAAACCAATAAAAATCAGCCACATTTCATCCATTATAAAAATAACTTCTTTTTTTTTTTGAAAAAACATTTATTATTTTATTTTACAATTTTAGCATGTATTTTATTATTTACATATTCACCCATTTTAAATTAATGGTTAGGACAGATTTGTTACGACATGCATTCATCCCAATTAAGAATGGCTTTACAAAATCATTAAAAATAAAAAATATCACCCCTGGGATTCAAACCAAGACACACACACTCTTGATTAAATAACTTAACCATTTGACCAATACATCTTGATGAAACAAATTGAAATGCAAAATATATGTTATTAGTGAGCAATTTTTTTTTTTGCAGCGTCTTATAATCCAAGTTTT
>Ga0228710_1001518_pt1 | contig 34991 bp, 30 predicted proteins | sample MedpolnodulmetaG_FD_177995 | JGI IMG/M metagenome (GOLD analysis project Ga0228710, IMG submission 177995) | Root nodule microbial communities from Medicago polymorpha collected in Santa Monica, California, United States - pink nodules | ecosystem: Host-associated > Plants > Roots > Nodule... | reverse complement strand
ATGGGGACGGGCACCAAACTTATTGCCCACGAGGGTATGGGCTCGGGTATGGGGATTTTTTCAAAACGCGGGTACGGGGATGGGCACTATGGTACCCTACCCAATGGGTACCCATTGCCATCCCTAAATAGAGAAACTACCCTTTGTGTTCACATGTTGAGTGGTATTAGGAGAACAAATTGGGAAATTTTGATGAGAGTAAATTGACTGCGGCACTTGCTCTTTAATCTGCGTAGTAGGATCTACTTTCAAGGCTGCTAGTTGGGCATCATTGATAACAGACTGGGTGGAATGAGATCGTGATCCGAAATGTTCTCGAATCCCCACACCTTGACCAACAGCACGAACACGACCAGGGTGTTCAGGTTTCCCAAGGGCTTCCGTCAAGATGTCATTACGTCCTTGTTGCTCAAATCCATTTGATTTTAGAGAATCCTACAACATCAAATATGTCAGGCCTTCTAATTTGAAAAAAATATTTTAACGCAAATATTTATCCCCTGTAATTTAAAAAATCTTTTAATTTGAAACCTGGATACTGTTTTTGATTTGGCAACCAAGCAGAACATAAGTACTAGGGAGAAATTTGAAGAGGTAGCAATTGTTTTAGTTAATAATGTTTTTCTACCGTACCTTCTAATCTGATTGAAAGATATTGATATTCGATTATTGGTTACACATCGACTATCAGTAAGTTAGTTGAATTGTTTGAGGAGTGGTATTTTATTAATTCAATTGCAATGGACATAATATGAAAAGAGGTTCATTTTGAGGCAATCTAGATTTACAGAATCACAAGTTGTCTGTTCTACCTCTTGAACTTTAGTCAAGCATAGAGATAAACTGGAGACATAAGTTGTCCCCCAAAGCAAAGTTATCTATATTTACATTATGAAACTTCTGACAAACTTCAGAAATGATACATTTATGTAAGAGTATATGCAATATAGCGGTGTTGTAAAAAAATTATCACTTGCAGCAAACCAGACCCAAAAAAACACTTGCAATTCACCACAAAGTCTGCATCAGACAACAAACGACAGAAAAAAGGTCTTCAGCCACCCTATCACAACCTAATCACTGGAAAAAAAATGCACGGCAAAAGGCACAAAATTTTCCAGTAAATGTCAAAAGGTTTGCAACGGCACTCAATTATAGTAAAAAAAACATTGCGGACCACAAAGTAGCATCAGACAACGCATATGTTTGGTTTCCCGTTGAAAACACTCAAACGTACTTCTATACACTCAAACTTGATTCTACTGCATTACAATCTTGTTTGGAACATGAAGTGAGAAGCAACTTTACTTTCTCAAAATTGATTCTACCGAAAGCATCATTTTGGAGCTTCTGCGGTGGGTAAAACCAATTCTCCATTTATAAATGTTGGTAGCAGTGTATATTCCCTAATTGGCCCTTACTAAAAAGTAAAAACTAGTAAAATACCCTGAGGGCTGTAAACATTTTTACGCTTTGTGGTAATTTTTTTTGTTCTGATCATCATAGTAAAGTCTATTAGTGTGTGTGTGTCATATATCACGCTAATATATGTAAATACAAAAATTAGACTTAATATTTTTCTAATGCGATCAATAAAAGAGAAAAAATCAACATAGTTTTTTGTTTTTTAAATCATACGGTATATATAACTTTTTTTTGCTAATATATCACGCTATACAAAAATTAGACTGAGAATATTTTTCTAATGCGATCAATAAAAGAGAAAATAAATCAACATAGTTTTTTGTTTCTTAAATCATAAGGTATATATAACTTTTTTTGCTAATATGGAGTATGTGTGTGTGTGTGTACAATTTTTAATAGAAATGAAATCTTATTTTAAATAGATATTGATACCCGTCTTTGTAATTTTGCATTCAAAATCAATTTTGACTCTAATTATCCAAACAACATGAATATATAAGAATCATTTTTATCATTATGTATCCAAACAAAAATCAATTCACATTCAACTCACTTTTAACCAAAATCAATTATCTTTGCCGCCGAACCAAACACACACAACAAAAGTTAGAAAAAAGGTCTTAAGCATTTACTTACCATTTTTTCTACAACAAGACGCGTTGCTTCTGATGTATACTCTCCTGATGGTTTTTGTCTGGCTTTTTTCCACTTCTCATGACGTTGTGGTGGAGATGGAGGTGGAACATCTAAGTCTCCAGCTGCTTCTTGTCTTTCTTTTAATTTTTCTTGCATGATCTTTTTCTCAAGTAAAGGATACCCCCCTTGAGACAATCTATGGGGATATTTATTATTAGCTTGAACCTTTTGTCCATTCATTCTTTTCTCCTATAGAAATAACACACCAATTCATTAGGTAATATATACTAAAAATAAATTTAATTGAAAAACTAAATAATAGATCAAACTAACCAGAAAGGAAGGATCCTCTCGCGTCTTAACAAACGCCTGCCATGTGTCCTCGTCAATATAATCGTAAGTCTCGGTAGGAGACTTGTGACTTCGATGCCCCTTAAATAAATATCTACTTGTTAAGGAGTTTTTGAATGCTCTCCAACGCCCACGTGCATACATCATAGTTTTCTTTTCCACAATACTATCATTACGAATATCCCATTCATCCTACATTAAACAACAAATATAGGAGTTAGTCTATGACAAAATTAAAGTTAAGTACAATAGTGACAAACACAATTAAAAATTACATTGATTGATTTCCAAATCTTATCTTTTGCTTCAACAGGAACCATATCCCAATCACTTATCAGAATACTAGCAAACTTTCGAGCAAAGGAAGCCACCTGGTACTTGAACTTTTGCGTGTTTTCCCCTGAAGGTATTCCACTTGGTTGGAATTCAATTTGTAATTTCTGACCCTGTGCAGTTTTAACTTTCAACTTCTTCATCCGGGTGCGACTTCTTCCCCTTTTTCGGTTAGATTGAGTATTCAACTCACTTTGTGAAGGACTTGCTGGATCACTCATTTGTCTGTTTCAAAAGAAACATAATAATGGTTAGTACCAAAGCAAGCTCAATAACATTAATATAGTACACAAACAAGAATTACTTAAAAACTGCATATTCAAATCAGTACAAATGCATTTTCAAAAAAATAAAAATAAAAATTTGTTCTTCCTCCCTACATATATCTCCCGAACTAGAATTTCATACCAATCCAAATTTCATACAAAAACATATATTTACCACAACCGTTTCATAATCAAAATATTATTATAACCCAAAATTTCATATCAAAGTAATACAAGTTACACCTATTTACATATATTTCAATAGGGCATATGGATTCTTTCACACATGAATAATTTGGATTTTGTTCATTGGTTTTTGGTTTCTAAATCATTAACTTACTCCAAGTAATAGCATACACAAATCAATAGAATAATTATCTATAAATGACATGAAAATATTATAAATAAAGCTAAAATCCAGTGCACATGAATATTGAGACAAAAAATAAGCATATTTATAAACTTTACATGTTTCTCTTCCACCTTATAAAATTCTTCAGCAGTTCTTGTTTCTCATCAGCAGCCAGTACCTCAAACTTTGGCTGCAGCAAACAAGCAAAAAAATCCGATATAAGGCCTCAGAGTACACAAACCAGAATAAGCAAAACCACAACATATTGCCACTACACAGATCCAACTAGTTGACTGATGAATGTGATAGAACTATGCTTACCTTCAAGAAGGCAAAAGTGATAATTATACAGGCATAAACTAACACAGGAAAACAGAGGAAATTGCAAACTTTTACACCATACCATTACCCACGTGAGAATCAAAGCACAACCCAAAATTTTAGGGTTTAATTTCATAGTGAGTAAAAGATTTAGGGTTTAATTTCATCAAAACAAATGCAATTTCTCAAAATCTCTCACAGTCTAAAAACCCCCCAATATTATAGGTTTTAAACCCTAATCAGAGAAGATTCAATTACTTTCAGCAGTCACATAAGAGACTCAAATACAGGAAAATTATCAATCAACTAGAACTGGAAAGGAATGAAAATACATTAGCAAATCAAGAGTGTTACGCGCATACATACATAGATAGAGAGACCTGAAAATGAAAAATGGAAACAAAGATTCAAACCACAGGAGGATGAAGAACGAACGAGGGTGGAAAACGAACCCGCAAATGAGAAAGGGCCGGAGAAAATTTAGGTTCTTCACCGCAAATGGGTGAGAATATTATCGCATTCAAGGAAGGAGGAGGGGTGCATTGAATGTGTGAGGAGGGGTGCGTTGTGGTTTTCATTGACTCCCAGACACGGCTATTTTATAAGCAGAAATTTGGAAATATGGGAAACCTGACTTAAGATAGTATCACATAAAATAAAAAAGGATAGCATGTTCTTAGGTCAGTTCCTGTTACTATTTATCGTATTTTAATTTATTTTTTAAAAATAAAAACTCTTAAACCTGACTTAAGATAGTACTCCTATGTTTTTAGGTCAGTTCCTATCAACGAAATCATTTAAGAGTTTATTTTTATTTTTTATCACCTTTGATTTAAGTCGGGTCCCGACTTAACACAGTTAAATAGTATAATTACGAAACTGCCACTGCATTCTTTGTTAAGTCAAGGTTGCATATCAATTGACTTTATTTTTGCATTAAGCTATAAATACTTCATTACCTTAAGTCGGGTCTCGACTTAACAAAGTTATCTGGTCTATAAATACTGCATTACATGAGCTACACTCTCACGTACATTCTCTCAGACAAAAATATCGTTGAAAAATATCGAACGTGCATTACCATCATTGTCATACCCCAAATTTTGACCAGTTAGAAATTTTTATTCGTATTTTAAAGTTTTTACTCGTATTTTAACAACCAGAATCTTTGCTTTATTTTTTTTTTACGCGTTCTTTTATTCGTTTTTGAAGTATTTAAAACATTTTATTCGTACCGTTGATAGTTAAAATATTTTTATCCGCTTCGTAAGCAGTTGAACCCCATTTTGTTTTTTATGTAGATAATTAAAACTTTTTGTTCGTATTTTTAGATTTTTATTCGTTCTTTATCAGTTAAAAAGTTACGTATTTGTATTTTTTTTTAAAAAGCCGAGTAATTTTGTCGTCTCAGACGAAATTTCGGCAGAGAGGTATTTTAAAATACCTCATTTGGTTACCGAAAGGGACATTTTTATTTTATTTTATTTATTTAGTTATTTAATTCTTTTTATGTCATTTAAAATTAATTTTCGATTTTTATTTAGTTTGTTACCGATAATTTTCGTTTTTTATTTTATCATTTCTTTTTAGTCTTTTAGAGGTCTTTAGTCCTTGTCCACGTGTCACTCCCTCATTGGTCATTACCTTTCCTCTTGCCCAAGTCTCAACTGCAGGGGCATTTTGGTCTTTGCCCTGCAGCAGAGAAACCTAGGTATTTAAGCATTTAATGCACTGTAGCAGAGGTCAAAGAAAGAGTCAGAGAATCAGAGCAATCATTGCAGCCGCACAAACACCCAAATTTTCTCTCCCTTCTCGTTTTCGAATCAAACAGCCAAAATCAAAAAAAATCATCATGAACAAAAGATGAACATCACATGAACATCATGAACATTCAAACATAATTTCCAGAATTCCAACAATCATCAAACAAGCCATAACAACACAAACATACACAAATCATCACCAAAATAACTCAAATTCATCCAAATCGTCACTGTTCATTTCGTGACATCTTTCTTTGGGGACCTTCAACGGAGGTTGGCTTCTTTACCTATTAGGTTTGGAGGGTTGGGTTTGTACTCAGCATTAGAGGCTTCCTCGTACGCTTTTGTGGCTTCTAGGGCACAGTCTTGGGTGCTACAAGATCATATTTTGAGAGACAGTGGGTTATGTGACATGGACTCGGATTTTGATAATGCTTTGGATGGTCTTCGTGGTACGATTCCAGATTTTGATGTTAGCAGTTTTACTAACAAAGACACCGTCCCTCCTAAAGCACAACATGTTTTGGCGAGTGCTCTTTTAGTGTTTAGGATATGGAAGTTAAGTTTGACATGACCACGAGACAGAATACGATTTTTGGATGTGTGCAAGCAGCACATGCTCAGGATTTTCTTCTAGCTATCCCGATTGATGGGTTAGGTCAGCACATGTCACCAGTGGAGTATCGTACTATCCTTAGATATCGTCTTATGTTTCCACTATTTCTTATTGATGAGGTGTGCCCTGTTTGTCGTAAGGCGTGCCTGGATACTTTTGGGGAGCTTCCCGACTTTAAGTACATACATGACTTTGTTAAGGATGTACTTTTTGATATATTCAGACGTGCATGAATATTAGTGAAGAAGGAGGCACATGTGAACTTCCTGGCTGACCCACTGGATAGAAGATCAACACTCAGGCCTGCGGATGTTATGATGTACAGATGGGTAGGTGGAAAACATGCTTGTGTAGACTTGACTGGGGTTTCACCACTTGTGGGATTATGTGTCGGACCTTTTACCGTAGGACAGACATCCTTAAAAGTTGCGTCAAGCAAAGTGGCGAAATATGAGAAAGCGTGTTCTAACAATCAACATGCTTTTATACCATTTGTTTTTGACACTTTTGGTTTCCTAGCACCAGAGGTTGTTGACCTTCTACATAGAGTTCAAAAGATCATGCGTAGCAATGTCATGTCTCCTAGGTCCATGAATGTTGTGTTCACGAGGATTGGTTTTGCCAACCAAAAAGGTCTAGCGGCGCAGCTTGTTGCCCGCTTGCCTTTTATTCAAGTGTAAATAATGGTTTATATATAAATTAATCTCAATAAGAAGATTATGAATTTATCTAAAAAAAAATGGAGAGACAATAACAACATTTGTTTTAACCACCAAATAGAACCAAACATCGACAATTACATAAGAGATCAAAAGAGAATATTGAAATGAGACGAATTTTGGTGGATGGACATTGTGGTTGATCAACGAAAATGAATTAATCTTCAATATATTCGTTTTATTACATTAGAGTTTCAAAATTAAACCATCTAGACTGAGGAACAATAAGTTGGAAAAAATCACCTAAGTGAAAATTAGGTGAGTTCATGCTCGTATGAATATGTTAATTGCTAAAAAAAATGGAATTAACAAAATTTAAACCATGTTATATTATAAGAGAAGTGCTTGTCAATTTGATAAAATAAATAAATAAGGGAGATTAGTGTTTAGTTAAAAAATGGAGCGAATGTTTGTGTTATTTAAGAAAACCTTATGTTCCTCAAAAGAAGACCTTATGGAAGATTAGTGTAACTAGACTCTTACCCGTACGATGTACGGGTTTTGTAGAGTTTCATATATAAATATTAAACTGGCTATATTATTAATTTTAGAGTTACATTCAAAGTCATAGAAACAATCAACTAAGTGAGAATTGAGAGTGACTGACATGTAAAATATCAAAAAAGTAAATTAGAAACATTCAGTTTGCATGAACAAAAATGAAAATGGGATCAAACTTGGAAATAAACACAATAAAAATGAGGGTTAGTGGCTTAAATAAAAGGCATTTAGGATTGGATATCCATTTTAGAATCAACAATGTTTCAATAAAAATGTTAGTGGTCTAGTGGTAAAAGCTTAGAGGAGTTGTCATGGGTACCTAGTTCAATTCCATGCAAACCTTTTTTTTCAAAAAAAATATTTAGTCCCGCCAAAAACGGTGGGATTAGGGTTAATTAGGATTGATTGGAGACTATCTAACATTTATATATATATAAAGATTTGCCCATGATTTTTTTACCGAATAATTTGTCCATGATAAAATCATTGAAATAGTTGTTATTAAATATTATGAAGTAGTAAACTAAAAATATGTAAAAATATTAAAAATAATGATAAAGATGTCGTTATGAGTCTCGTGTATGAATTGTACAACTATATTATTTGGTGACTCATTTATCATTTTTTTAGTGTTTTTTATAGTCATATTTATAAAAGATATAATAATTAATAATCTACGACAATAAAAAAATATTATTTTATAATAGTGGCCTGACTTCATTAAAGAAATTTAGAAAGGATGGATGGGTGGCAGATATTTTAATTTATTTTTTAAAAATAAACCCTCTTTAAGTCAAACGGTCAATTACCTGTCTTAAGATAGTAGTATGTTCTTAAGTCAGGTTGCAAATCACTTAAGTCGGGTAAAAAGAAAATCGACTTAACCAAGTTAGAAATAATTATGAAACTGTCATTGTCTTCATTTTTAAGTCAGGTACCGTCACTGTGTCCATTTTTAAGTCAGGTTTCAAGTCAACTGACTTATGCACCAAATGCTAAAATGTGTTTTTGTAATTGCGGGAAATATATAAGATATGTCCAACTGACTTAACCGCAACAAACCCAGACTATAAATATGACATAAGAACCACTCCCACATACAATCTCTCAAACGAAAAAACACTCCCACAAACAAAGAAGCAAAGAAAATAATATTAGGTAGACATTATTCTGTTCTTAACATTTCTTTGTTGTTTATAGTGATTTACATATTGTCAATTTCTTTAATTCTTAATACTTTTTTAATGACTTATGATTCACAATTTTGCTCTTGACGATTCTTTTTCTGTGTATTGTAGAAAATAAAGATGTTGGTGTTCATGCCATTGCTGTTGCCTTTGCTGGCTTTCAACTACGTGACGGAGGCTAGGACTGAGCCAGTGTCGACTCTCTATGGAAACAATCCAGAGCTGCATCTTCATTTTAACCTCACTCTAAATATAGCTCTATCCATTGGAGGTGGGACCATTGTCGTTGCCATAGCTGCGATAATATATAAACTTAGGAATAAGAATCATACTGCACAAGGGCAGCTGCAGGAGGCAACAACAGAACTAACTGTGAATCCAGATGGGCCCACCGTGACCGTGCAGATCTAAAATAGTAAGAAAATTGCTCTTCTCCTTTTTAAAATGATTCATTTCCTTGATCCAATTGAAGTTAACTCATTCTCGATATTTTTCAACAAAACACTGTCACTTTTTAAATCAAATCAATCACTTTTTAAAACTCGCTGAAAAATATTGAGCATGAGTTATCTCCCTCTGAGTCAAAGAATGACCAATTTTGAGAGACAGAAAAGTATTTTTCGAACAATACTATTAAGATGAGCCATTTGAATTTTTCTTCCGTCCTTTGCAGACTATGGGTTATTGGTGTGTTATTTTTTTGTATTCATTTGATAATGTTTTATTTAAAGTCAAGTATGTAATAAGGCTCTCGCTACGGATTTAATCTCTTTTTGTTTTTGCAAATGAATTTGATGAATGGTTTTGATCTCTTTGAATTGTGACATGCTAGTATTTTATTATTTAAACATATATATATTGATTTTAAACAAGGCAATTGAGTTTATAATCAAATTTAATAAAAGGGTGTTTTCGAAATATTGTGAAAATCCCAGGATCGTTTCTAGAAACATTACAATGGATTTTGAGTTTTTGGTTACAATTGATAAAAACGTTAAAATGGATTTTTTGATAATTTTCACTAAACCTTTAAAATTAAATTTTATTTTAATTAAATTCAATTGAACTCCCCTTTACCATGAATGAATATTAAGGGTGGGTATTGGATCGAGACTTCAAAGAATTTTAAAAGACTTTTTGTTTATAAAAAAATCTTGTTGTATTCAATCAAAATTTTTATATAATGTAAATAAATCTTATGATATTCAATTAAGACAATCATGATTCTTTTTTCAATGCAATGAAATTCGTTAGTATTCAATTGAGATTTTTCATTACATCTAAAATGTCCTTTAGTATTTAAAAATATATAGATTTTAATGAATTCTTTTATGGAATGGATTTTGTGAGACTTCTTGGTTAAATATGAACAAAATATTCATTCAACAATCTCATAAAAACTTGCAATACTTTGTTAGACCCTCACAATTTTCTTTTTGTGTTGTCCAACGAGATTCATTTTCTCATTGGCTTCCATGTGCACAGAGAAAATGTCGTTTGTTACTTTGTTCTGGGTGTAGAAACCTGCCCCTCTATTTCGATATCGGAATAATGCTGATGGATTTTGAGGCTTCCTACAATTACATTCTCGTAAAATTTCAGCTATCAGTCCAATTTATTAGTTCTACTTCAAGTTTTTTTAGTTTTTTTAGTTTTTTTTTGTTTTTTAAGACGACTCTATGTATAAGACCATTTTTCATATTTAATACTTGACGTCAAATTTTGTTATACTAGTCGAAAATGAATATAATAGTGTGTAATACACGGTGTTGAAAGATATAAAAAAATTCTTGACAGAGAATTCTCAACACATAAGGATTTAGGAAAAACAGAATTGCTTTCTTGATATAAATCCTTTGAAATCTTTATAGTTTTTTACAATCTTATAAAATTTTATGATATAAATTCTTTGAAATCCAAATTACAAATCTTGATAGTCTTTTAAAATCTTAAAAGTCATTAAAATTTTGCATATTCTTTTAAAATTCACTAGACTTTTTCATGCAATTGTCTTTTAAAATACTAATCCGATACACCCCCTATAGTAACTTTTTGAAATTTATATTAAGATTTTTTTGTGTTTGAATTCACAAAATATAAATTGATAAAGGATATTTCATGTATTTGTTCATCGAATTTTTAGTCGGGCATGCTTAATAATGAGTTTACTTAATTTTTAAAATCGGGTTAAGTTTTTGTATTATAATTAAGTTTTGCTGAAAGAGAATTTAAATTAAGAATGCAAATCTAAACTCATCCCCACTAAGATCAATGACATTGGGCTTGGCTACACTTTGATTGTTTGCACTTTACTATTAGTCATATCCGTAACGTACAATCAGGGCCGATTCTAAGATTTTAGGTGCTCTGGGCGAAACAATAAAAATGTGCCCTTTTAATTATTTCAATAGTTTTCTTCTTACATTTTTTGTTGAAAAAGATTCATTTATAATCAAAGTTTTCTAAAAATATATTCTCAATATAATTAATCAAACCGTAAAAGAATATATATCTATATAGTACTAACTACTAACATTTTATTTTTACATTTTATGGGAAACGTCTAGCGTTGAAATGTCAAGGATTGATAAAATATGATATGAAGCTTTGGACTATAGGTTATTTTAGTCTATATAATTGATTATATCTTTTGGTTGGGTCATGTGCTAACAATGTTCTAATATATTCGTTAGCATTTAAAAAAACTCAATTTAATACTATTTTATTAAAAAGTTCATAGACTTTTCAGCAATTCTAGACATGTTATCTATATGTACACAAGCATTTGTAGCTTAATTATTTGTTCAAAGTGAGCGATAACAGAATGACTTTGGTCCTTTTGGTAATCATCGATGCAATGAATAAAATTTATTTTTGGTCATGAATGAATATCCAATTGTTGTGATTGAATTAAGGTCCATCCTAAAAGGATATATATCTATATAGTACCAACTATTAAGTAATTAAAAATGATCAAAAAATTCTTCCTTTGATTCCACTAATAATGACAAAGTATCCTTCTCTCAAACACTTTTCAAAATTTTTTTGTCGGCTCCCATTGGAATAATTTCTAAGTCCGCAAAGCCTGCATATTCAACTCTCTTCTGAACCACAGAAGCTACTACACCTGAACGCGCCCACTTCAAATCTTCACCATTTGATCGATACTTCATCACTAACTTCCGTATTACCGGTGGATTTTTCTCAACAACATGCACATTAACCTCTCCAGTCTCCCTCACCACGCCCTCACCCTCCCCTTGATACCCCACCACCGCACCACTTCCACCCGTTCCCTTCCCCTCCCTCACCTTAACAACCACCTCACCCACCCTCACCTCTTTTGTGCCACCTAACACCCCATCACCCACTCCCACCACCTTACTCCCTCGCACCGCACCATTCACTCCCCCACTCGCAATTTTTTATCCCTCACCGACATGTTTTATCACCCCTCCACCTACCATAATCACGAATCACGGACACCCACACCCACCCTCTCTTCTTTCTCCTTCGAAACATAACTACGATCAAACCGAGCCACTTTGGCCCTCACACGGAAGTGAACAAAGCAAACAACATTCACAGCCTTAAGTAATTTACCAAAATCTTTAACTTTGGAATACCGAACAAAGCCAAAAATCTCCCTGTTCACATTCTGTTTACTAGGAACAACCACCTCCTCAAGCATTCCACAAACCTCAAAACCTTTTCTCAAATAAAAATTTGAAATTTGAGCCGAAAAATTAGTAAAATAGAATGTAACGAAACGTTTGTATTGGGAATGCCCTGGCTGATCCTCCCTCCCCTCAAACTCAGTATCGCGATTCTCCCTTCTCCCCACATAGTCATCGTCGCGCCGCTGCTCATTGTGGTAGCCAGCAGCAGACCGCGATCGGCTGCCATGCCTGCGTGGTGGCCGTGACTGAGAGTGCACCACAGCGCGGGCTTTGTCCTTACGCCAATAGTCATCATGTGAATCTTCTGTAACCGTAAACCTAGATTGTCCATTACCATAGTCATTCCTTTCCTGTTGCCGCTTGAAACCCTGTTGTCCATCCCTACCGCTGCCATCCTGTCCCAACGCTTTCCCACGTTGCCGTCTCACGTCATGCCAATCCTCCCCATCCCACCCAATTTTTGGCTCCCTGCTCGGATCCCTTCCCCCTATTTGTCCTCTCCTCCAGCGAAAAGGAACGCCGGTGTGATTGTTCGTGGTGGTGCCGCGAAAAATCACCTCTCTTGGTCACTCTATCACTCTCCTGTCCTCTCCATGAGTTTCCTCCTTAAGGATATAAATATTGAATGAGTCTATCTATCCATTCCAAATTATATGTCACTCCACAATCACTTTACATCGAGACTAAACTCTCATGGGCTGAATGTGTTCATCCTGATGAACTTGATAAAGTGTTTGACACATTTCCAATATCAAGATCACATGATATGGTGATAATGAGGTATGATAGGCTTTGAACGGTTGCAGACTTGCAGTAGGATTCAAACTACCGAGATTTAGGTGTCTTGATGTTTGCAGAATAAACTCTTAAAGTTAAGGTTTTGGTGACAAGTTTGTATCATTTGAAACATCCGAGGTTTAGGAACAAACTACCTTCTGTACCAAGTAATTTCTTCAAGAAGCTCCCTTCTAGAACAGAAAGCTTACTGTAAATTTGTTTTACACAGTTATATTGATCTGTGTTGCATACACATATTAGCAATTTATTCGTTTCCTGCTTTTATCTTCTTGCAAATTATGACTTCAATGGAAATTTATAATGTACTAACTAGCAAAAAATTTCTCTTTTCACCGTCTTTGCCCCACAAATGCTCTATCAAATCATTGCAGGGTATATTCAAACCCTGAAGCACTCATGTGAGGGGTACAATTCAATACAATTTCAACTACTCCTAAAGATGAGTCTTACAAAAATTTCTTTTAAATCAATTATAATTCAATCACAGCATCAGCAGCAGTAGCAGCATCCAATCCACATAATAAGACTTCTCTTGCTCAAACCCATCTTATTCTGTTTTAGATTTGTGCTGTGAATTTGACCTCCCAACTCATTCTGCTTCTGATTCTGAGCATTGTGCTCCATTCTCAACTCATGCTGCATTGTAATATTACCACACTTAGCATCAACCTCCACCCTCATCTTCCCATAAGTTGTCTTTTTGAAATTACATCCCAACCTTCCCAATCTTTCCTGTTCTTTGATGATTGCAGTTTCCATCATGTACTTTTCAGAAACAAGTACATCTTCTGGAACAATATATGCCTTCAATTTCCCTTGAGATTCATCCAAGCTCATTGACATTGTATCTTTCTCTATACTCCTCAATAAATCTTCCACTTCAGGATCCAAATACTCTACATTACTTGAGCTTGAAGCTTGCTCTACAGAACAATTTTGGCATTTCAACAGAATAACAATATTTCTCACCCTCTCCCAGAAGGTTTCTTTCCCATTCCAACTTCTCCAAACAAGTGGATCTCCATCTTGTAACTCAACGCTTCCCAATAGCGACGACTTGGAGCTGAGACTCATGTTCCGCTCCTTCCCAGAACAAGCTCTCTCCAGTTCCTCTCGGTTTCTCTTGACGCATCTCTTCATTTTGTACATCCTCTCTCTGTGCTTTCACTCTTCTTTTTTTCTGCTGAGGTAGAAGGGTCTGAGAGGATTCTAATTGTTCTGCTAAATCTGCACAAAGAAGACATTCACATTCGTCTAGTATAATTGGTATACTCATATTAATATACAATGCCTCGTGGCCTTTTTCCTTCACATGTTGTGCTTTAGTTGTCAATAAATCTACAACCACTTGGCCTGCACTTTGAACTTGTGCATCAGAAATTAGATTTGCCTCACTCCTCATCAACATCTCCAAAATATGTCCCACATACCACACATGTTCTGCGTGTTCTTGTTTTAAACTTGTCCCATAGACACAGGCTGAATGAGGTTCCCCTTTGACATCAGCCATAGCATACCTGCACCAACCCAATAGTTCATCTGCAATAGAGGCACATTGTTCTGATTTAAAAGTATTTAAATAATGGCCAAATGTTTCTACTAGATCAAGATTTTGTATGTCTCATTTTCTGCTTTGGGGATGAATTTGGAACCAGAAGTGATGATGGCACAGTCATATAGTCTGTTGAATAAGGAAAACTGAAGCAGATATCGTTGGTGTTTGTTTTCTGTTTGTACACATGAATTCCCCAATGATTAATAATCAACTGTGATTCACATTGAACCTGGATGGTCTTCCAATCATCTCCAAGACATGCATCAAGACTCTTCCACTCTTCATCGTGGATCAAAGTCCCGAGGTCACACATTAATACATGATGTTTCCCAACACTGCAGTAATGGAAATCTTTGCGACATATTTCTTGGCCTTCTATATACAAATGGAGATCAATGATGTAGGACTTATCTGACATCAATTCAGGTAAGAATCTCGAGTTTAATAAAGTGTTCATCTTTATCTCATCACTCTCTTTGACTTCACCGAACTCGAATACTAATGCAACAACTGGGAAGTTCCGGTGAGCCCAAAAAATTGGAATATTTTCACTGCCAGCATAATCAAACCAATTTGGAATTTCCGTTTATGGCATCACTACTTGTATTCTTTCCTTCTCTTCACAAACCTGTGACATTAAACAGGTAGCATCCCCAAAATTAGAATTAAAAGATAGTAAACTGTTCATTATAATTCTATACTTGGGAATTGAGATCATAGGGTCTATTAAAAGACATATCACTGGAATTGGAAAAAGAAAAGAAAATGCATACCAAAAGGGTAACTATTTCCAAAAGCATTTCAAATGAGATTTTTATTTTTGGCAGAAACACTTTAAACTAAGGAAATGGAAAAAGGAAAATAATGTAATAATACCCTGCACCATAACATGTTTGAAGCTTTTGGAAATAAGGATTGACAATATCTTGCATCTACTTTCTGAGTACTTGATGGAAGTTGTGGAATGTCCATAAGATTCCGGCAAAAACTTATATCAAGAACTTTCAACTGCAAAGATCCTTTGATGCATTCTGGGAGGGATGCAAATTCATTGTGTGACACATTCAAATATTCCAATTTTGGAAATATTTCAAGTATTATGTAAAGATCTTCACATGATAGATTAGCCTTGCAGAAATATAGTTCCTTCAAATTTGGGCAGCCATTTGCCATTGAATGGCTCACTTTGAATCTTTTAAATGACTCTCCAAGTTTAGAACATTCATCGACTTTTAGTGTGATCAGTTTCGGCAATGATATAAAGCTTTTTGACAGATATTTAAGTTGTTTGCAAGTTGACATGTCAACATAATCAAGCCCTGTAAGTTTACTAATAGACTTTGGGAACATTTTAATAGCAGTATTTGACAAGTGAATATTCAATGGCTTATCCATCTTTCTCATTACATCCGGGAAGTGTTCAAGTCTTGTGCAAAAGTTAAATGAAAGTACTTCGAGAGATGGAAAATACATTTTTGGCACAAAGCTTCTTAGCATGGTGCACTCTGATGCACTTAAACATACAAGGTTGGACATACATATTCCAAAGAGTTCATGAAACCCTTCCAACCGATGGCATCTGTCAAGTGTCAATACTCTTAAACTTTTTGCTCCAGACAGATCAGGTATTTGTGTTATCGATTGACAATGGGAGAGATTGATGAACGTCAAATCTTCAAATTTCTGTAAAATATAAGAAATATAATATATTAACAACGATCAGTAGCATATTCAATTATGTAATGTATTAGATCATGCTAGTTACAAGGGCCAGCTTGTTACACGTTTCTACTGAAAGAAATGAATTAAGAGTGGGAATGTGTGTACCTGAAGTGGATTCGCCTGTATCAGAGGGCTATGAGATAAGTTGATGTCAACAATTCTGTCGGGATAAAAATCAGGTGGAAAGGACTTTAATGGAACCCCATCCAGTCAAGTAGCCGTAAACTATTCGGTAAACAACTAGGTCCTGTTGAAAATGTTGCATTCCGAACAATAAGAATTTTGAGATTCTTCATCTTCTCAAAAGCAGTATTAGTCCATTGATCTACTACTTCATCCATTGGGGGGTGAAGCATTATTCCTTCGATTTCACAACTTCCCTGTAAAAAAAACATGTCATAGTTTTTTTTTATTAAGACTAACTAGAGTGCATAGCATCATGATGAGACCTAATCATTGGCAGCACCCTAAAATTTATTAATAAAAGAAAAGAAAACAAAGCTTGGGGGACTTGACCAAAACCTAAGGAAATAAGATTATGTTCAACATTTGTCTCATTAAAAACCTTGCCTAGAAAATCCCATGGGATAAAACCAAAACAAGCGAATAAGAGTGGAGAGCAATATATAAAACACAATGAAACAATACCATCTAAAAAAATCTATAATAGGGAAGACCTAACATATTTCTACCAAGGTCCTCTAAAATAACAGAAGGAGCGCGATCCGACCGATGAAAACTAGGACATACCAATAGAGGCAAGCTTATCAACACATTGATTACCTTCACAATATATGTGAGAAAATTTAAATGACATGTTCTTATGTAGATCCAAACAATTTACACTATCTATTTTTTATGTGCAAGAGAATTATTACATTTGTCATAGCTGAAAAAACATACAAAAGTAAAAACTTAAAATGGAGGTAGAATACTCATTCTTGCCGAGTTTTCTTTGAGTACTTGAAGAATGTCTTTATGATACCATAACCTGCTGCGCTTACCAGGGATTAATAGCGATTTCTTTCTAACAACCTCTCTACCCATATCTTGTATTAGATCATGCATCTCCAAGCAGCCATTTTCATCAATAGTCATTAGACATTTAGATGCAAATACTCTAAAACATGGGGAGTAATCACAAGCCTCCAATACTCTTTCAACATATACCCATTTCTCACCTTTGAAGAAGCAAGCACAGTCCAAAAATATTTTTCTCTCTAGTTCAGATAGACTATAGTAGCTTATTTCAAGTACACCTTGAATATCAGCATGTGGAACCTTCCTATATTTTCCCAAGTCAATTTCCCATTCTTCTATGCTTTTACCCTTCAAATTGGAACCTATTACACATAAAGCTAATGGTATAGAATTTGCAAAGTTCGCTGCACGACTTGCCATATATTCAAATTTTTCTGTAGGTCTGTTAACACCAAAGGCATTCCAACAAAAGAGTTTGAGTGAGTCACGATCATTTAGTGCCTCCATTTTAAATTTCTCAATTTCAGCATCATGATAATCTAGAACAGTTTCATCCCTTGTTGTTATTACGATCCTACTACCAGAACCAAACCAATCACGTCCTCCAGCCAATAAGTTCAATTTCTCTATGCTATCAATATCATCCAAAACCAGAAGAACTCTTCTCTTGCCAAGTCTGCTTTTGATTTCAACACTTCCTTTAAAATTATTTCCCACCATTGTCCCAATATCTTCACCCATCTGACATGGAAGTGTCTTTTAGAGATCTTCTAGGCCTTTGATGCCTTTGTCTGATTTTTCTCTGACATTAAGAAGAAAAGTTGACGATTCAAAATGATGCCTGATCTTGTCATATAAATAGGCTGCGAATGTGGTTTTTCCTATTCCACCAGCTCCATAAATTCCCAACATTCGAACAGTATCATTAGACTCAACATGTAAAACTGATTTCACTTCTTCAAAACGAGTATCAAGTCCAACCATGTGTTTCAATTGCACAGGTGCAGGAGCTACTTTAGTCGATATGTATTTGACTATCTTCTCTATGATATCAGATTCATACCTGCAGGCAAGGAACATAATCCACTTCCTATTTATCTGTATTGATTGATGCTAGCTATTAGTTAAGAGAATTTAAATAATAATAAAGACCTAACTATAATAACACAATGAAAATCTCCAACATTCTCCATTAATTCCTTATCAACATATACCAAGTTCAAAACGTAATTATCTAAACCTTATGATTTCAATGACTAAAATAATAATAATAATAAACTTACACACTATCTTTGTAATGCACTCCACTTAGATCACAAACTCTAGTCAAAGCATTCCTCCATGTTCTAATCTTCTCCGACTCTTTCCCTTATCTCTTTTCATGTTCATCCATAGCTACTTCATACGAAAGTTTTTGATTCCGTATATTTGATGGTTCCACTTTGTAGAAAATTGCAGCTACATTACTTTTTTTGTTGTCAATATACTGAGTGATCTTGGCCAGTTCATCAAGGCATGAAGTGGAAAATCCATAGTTTTCACATAGCACACCTATTAACATTCTTGAATTTTCAATTTCCTCAATGCAAGATCTAATTTCACCATTTTCTTTGATGAAGGTATTGATTCCTTTGTTAACCAATGCTCGATAGAGATGATCAACGAATGAATTACTGGTTCCTTTACTAAAATAACTCAAGAAAACATCATGTTTGAAATCAGAAGATTTTGGCATGATAAGTTTGACTTTTTTTGGAGAGTTAATTTTGCAAGTGCTTTGCTTAATTGTGTGGAGGGACTGTGGGAGTGGGAGGGTGGGTGGGTTGGATAGCAACTAGTAACAATCAATTCATTAACCCGTTTATTTTTGTCACACTAATCAATGCATAAAGATAACCATACCTAATAAATAATCATAACTAATAAATTACTCGAAAAAGAAATACTATAGATCTGGTCAATAAAAAACTGTAAGCCAGAATAAAATAAACAGCTGAAAAGGAAAAGAGGGGGGGAACCAACAGACCATTGTCCACTAGAGTCAACAAACCTTTTGTAGTTGTTATAAACTTTGAGAAATATGTGAAGAACAACACAAAAAACACGTAAGTAGATGGACTTAAGTTTTGTTCTATCAAAATAGTCCTTAGTCTTATGTTAGTTTTACAAATCCTATATTTTCATCCGTCAATCTTACTATTCACCTCTCTTGCAAATATCCATTGAAGATGAACAAACTCGATAAAAGGTTAAAAATTGAAATACAAAATCTTGGTTCAGGACCTGCGGATCTAGTCTAAGATTCAATTCTTTCTTATACTAATTTCAGTGGCTTAATTTAGTTTCTTAAAAAAAAAATTCATTAAAATCCACCACAAAGCGGTGGAATTTGAGGAGAAGGCGGAGGAGGACGAATGTCTCCCCTCAAGATTCATCGGTTTGAGAATCAGAACCGGTCGACTTTGAAAAATCTGAATCGTGGAATGAGGTGCTTGTGATGTGGAGGAATGGCTCGTGGTGGTTCTCCTGCGAGTTCCGGCCATTACTTCGGAGAAAGGGGCAGTAACTGTTAACCGTTGCGGTGGAGGAACATGTAACTGAAAATAGTTATGGCAGAGATGTGCGTAGCAGAAAACGGTTACGATGGAGGATCGTTGGACCGTGGCACGATGCATGGAAGCCGGTGTGCTCCTTTAGGAGTGGAGCCTTAAGGCGGTGTAAGTTCGCCCACATGTCAACGTGCGGTTAGTCTTCTGTTCGGTCCATAACATGTTCGAACTCATCTAACTTCATTTTGACATCAGAATACTAAATAAAATGGAATAATATTAAGGCTTAATTGTATTAATGGTCCCCTAAATAATTTTAAGTTTATATTTTGGTCCTATAAATCGTAAAATCAACATTTTAGTCCCTTAAGTTAGCCTCCGTTAGCCAAATTGATCCCCTCCGTTAGTTTTTGAGCGTCTAAATTTTTTGATATGATTTTAGCCATTCGATTGCATGTCCATTGTATCTAATAGTGAACCGTCAGCACCTACCTAATTTTTTGCACTTTTGATCATCTTCTCTCTTCCTCATATCTATGTCAACTTTTTCCATTTTTTTTCTCTTTTCAATATACATATCCAAAGAAACACAACACAACACAAAGAGTACCAATTTTCCAGAATTCCTTCCCTCTTCTTCTCCATATCCGTTCACCACCGCCGAATTCATTTCCTCGCCAGAGCTCCGTATCACCGCCAGCATCAAATCCAACGACGTTGGCTTCGATTCAAACTAGATCTGCATAAATATAATCCTATTTTCACCAATTATGACAAACTTACCAATTCAAATCCGAAAATCTATGGCTCAGACGGTATGATCTACAAATTGATGAGGAAGAATACGATTCTGAAGAAGAATACAATTCATGATTCTGATGGTGAATTAGATTTTGATGAAGAGTGTTGATGTAGGGATTCGAAATCGTGAAGAACCGTGAAGAATGTTGATAAAGAATAGTGAAGAATGAGGGATTCATGGATTTTTTTGTGATTTTTTTTTTAATTTGGTGAAAAACGTGATTTACTACTTCTCATCTCAAAAAACGTGGAAAACTGCTGTTCACACATCTTGTTAGGCTGAGAAACACGTATAAAATACGAAAATGCCTCTCGGCAGTTAACTGCCGAGGAATTTAAAAATCAGATGTAGTTAACTGTCAAGGTTTTCCTCGGCAGTTAACTGTCGAGGAAATGTTTCATCAAATGAAACAACCACCTGCTCCCTCTACACACTATTTCACCATCACCTTTCTTTCCTCTTCCATCTAAACCCCAAATCCAATGATTTTTTCACCAAATCTTGATCCAAAATCATTGAAACATCAAACATAGGAGGTACCAACACACTTTGGACGTAAAAAAACAGGTATTACACTACAAGAAAAACACCAAACTGAGACGGAATTTCGGGACGGAATTATTTTCCCGCTCTTTTCAAACGTAGGGATTTCGGATTGTATATTCCGGAACATGTATATAGTGTCCTGACTATATTTTCCGAAAAGTTTTACACCCTATCATTGCCTAGAATCCAAATATGACATAATCCAACACATGTTTTGATTGGTTTCAGATTACGTAATCCAAAACCTGTCTGAAATATGTAATAAGGACAAAAGGTATTTTGGTAAAGCGTGCAGGGTGCGCAAGAAATGGAAGGGGTTAGAAAAGTAATAGTCTATCTTATTTTAGTCCTGATAGAACTTAAAGCCCGATATTTTACCCATATACATGGTACCCATTTGGGTTTAGACGTCCGACGGTTTTATGACCATACAACACATCTACCATGTTATGGTTGTGTTTACCGTCACCAAGTTAAAGCTCCAATCAACAAATAACCTCTCAGCCGAAACGTACACTCGCATTTAACTGAACAGTACAACAACACAATAGCAACACTATAACCTCCATTTCTTCTTTTACGTGCACAATTTCTTTTTTTTCTTTCTATGATTTCATTTTCATCACTTTGCCTTTTGATGTGTCTCTAATTTCCTTTGTTTCTTTTCTCTCAGTCGCAAACCAACAAATATTGTGTGATTCCAAATCTCTCCTTTTTTATTTGTGTTTTGAGAAGAAGAAAGATGGAAAAGGAAGGAAAAAAGGAACATAACGGTTTTGTAAAAACGGTGTCTGTTTAGAGGGCTAAACGGTTTTTGACGGTTCAAGACGATTTTTCTGGTTTTTTTATCGGTTCTGCTTCATATTGGTTTTTAAGACTGTCCAGACCGGTGCCAGCTCCGGTTCCTGGTTCAACCAATTAAACTGCCCGATCCGGTCTGATTTTTAAAACGTTGCTTAAAAGTATAAATGTTGGTTGCTTATTAATTATATGTATTTGTCTATCTATTTACATTAAAATCTTTGCAATTTCTAATTATTTCGAGCGTTCAAATATATATAATGATTTTCAACACTTTTTAAAATTTATCAAGCATCAACTAAATTGTATTCATATATAATAGTTTGTATTACAATTTATCAACACTTTTTAATCACATATTTTAAAATATTTTTAACACGTATTATAACCAAACATGTGCAACGCACGAACTTTCTACCTGGTTAATATTAATTCAGCCGCTCAATTTCTCCTCCTTCCATATCAACTTAATTTTGCCACATCAATAAAAATCCAGAGTGGCACCTCTCCCCATTGTTACTCCCTCACAGTGTAAAAATTCCTTTCACGTACATAGTAGTTGCAAACATCTTTTTTTTTTCTCCTAAGCTTCTCCACAACCATTCCCCTTCAAAATCTCATCTGACCAACTTGGGTGTTGGTCAAATTTTTGTATACCATTCCAATCCCTGATTTTTCTCTTCTCAACCCTAATTTGAGGAGGAATCCCATACCACATGCGCCCATCCCCTCCGTCACACATTGTCACCTTCATCTCCGTCGTCGACATATACATCATTCTGCCAATCCACTATTGACACGATGAAAAGTTTGGCCACTGAAAAACGAAATGGGTGGGTGTTGCAGGATTATCCATGTAACGTTCACATCCTTCTTCTTATGCTTCACTAATTAGCTTCCACTAGACTCTAACCCGTATGATGTACGGGGTTTTGTAGAGTTTCATATATAAGTATCAGTTGAAAGGAGAAAAAAGGGTACGAAACCATTTGGAAAAAAAGGAAAAGGAATTAATTGATTTTTTGAAAAGGGAGTTTAATATTGGATATCATGTTGTGGAAGTCAAATGATATCACAAAAACAGCAAGTGGCTTGGCGGTTAAAATGCTTTGAAGTAACCAAAATGGCATGGGTTTGAACCTTTGTAGAGATTTTTTTCATAAATATTTTTCAGAACCCTCAAAAGAGGGCGGGATTAGGGTTAATCAGTGTTGTATAATGTAAATATTATTAACATTCTTTCTTATTTACATGTTTAATACTAAAAGGAAAATTGTTGGATGGTCAGATGTAGGGGTGGACCGAAGTCTTCGACCCGCCCGCTACCCTCTCAGTCCGAACTTATTTTTGGGCATACGGTCAGATACAGTTCAGGTATCAGGTGAAAATATACACAAATTCAGGTTAATACGGTTTTTTTGGGTAAAAAATGGATGGCATAAACTTACCCAAATGTAAACCGAGTCCGACCGAAAATGAAGTATATTTGTTTTGTTATCGTATTGTACACTCTGCAAACAGTCTCTCTCATGTCCCCTCTTCCTGTAAAGCAAACAGCTCAGGGTCCTCGAGTCCCACAACAACGACACATGCCATTTTTTTTATTACTTTCATATCACTTTTCAAGACTTTATTAGTTACTTTTGCTGAGTTTTTTTTTATTACTTTCTTTATTCCCATTTCCAACAAATGACGTGGGTGGGTGATCCTTTTTTCTTCTATTTTGTTAATTGTTTTGTTCTCTCAATATGTGTTACACTTCTCTTTCTTCTTCATTTGTTGCACTTGTTCTTCTTCTCTTCTGCAACCGTCTTCTGTTTCAAAATTTCCCAGATCTGCAAGATCATCATTTTTTTTCTTTTATCTCCGGTGAACCGTGTTAACCGAACTGTTTTTCTGACCAAACCGAAAAAACCATAAACTGAAAAATCGATTCAAAAAACGGTCGAGTTTGGGTCTCTTTGTGGCACTTGTTGGTTGGCTCGGTTTTAGGTTTAAAACCGGCCGAAACTGGCTGTTGTCCACCCCTAATCTAATATTGTAGTCAATCCTGTTTAGTGAAATTAGGCTTTGTTGTTGTTGGATCCCACTTGTGTCACACAAGTGAAATCCCTTATTGTTTTTTTTTTGTTGAGGGAATTCCAAATGGAATCCCTTGTACGTTGTTGTTGCTCTGTTGGACGATTTCAAATATATTATCCTATAAATAAGAATTCCACTTATTTTCAAAAACAAAAAAAAATTCCACTTATTTAGTATTATTGTTTGTGTAATTGTATCTATATGTTCAACCTGCCAAACTTATTTGCGTTCATATTTATTTACATATTTTCTTCAACAAACTTCGTTTACAACACATATCCTTTATTGACAATAATCCACTAATAATTTAAAACCAACTCTCGCCCGTGGACATGGCAACGGGATGGATCAGAGACGGGTTTGAGTATCCCCATCCCTACCCCTGCTTCCATACATCCGCCCCCGTCCCCAAATCATATCGGGGGTAAAAATTGAACACCTAACCCCGCCCCCAATGGGGATGGGTCTCCCGGCCCCGCCCCCACCCCCACCCGCGAAAACTTTATTTTTTATAAAGTATTTAAAAAATGCATATTTTTTCATTTTTTCATAGCAACAAAAACACAATAAATATATTAATAATTATTTATCTAATAAACTTTTTTCAAAAGGGCAAACTAATTATAATAAATATGTTTAAAGAGTAATAATATATTAAAATAGGTTGGTGCTTATGGAAATAAGATTATAAAATTTAATAATTTTTTTTTAAAAAAGAGGGTGCGGAGCGGGGGTGGGTGCGGGGCGGATGTAAGCATCCCCCGCACCCGGCCCCGCCCCCGTACTAAAAATCCAAATTTTCCCCACACCCGCACCCAGTTAAATCGGTTTTTCCCCATTAAATTCGGGGCGGGGGAGGCGGGGGAGGCGGGGGCGGGGTTTGTTGCCATGTCAACTTGCCCGCGCAGCACTCGGGTCTAAGTCTAGTTTAGACTTATTTAAATATGTTCATAGAAGCGTACATCATTTTAGGCAAGGTTTTAAAAAACAGTTGGTTACCGAAAAAATGGTGCTACATTAAGGTATAGGTAACCGACGTTACCGTTTTTACAGAGTGAACAAAAATTATGACGAAACGCCGTTTTAGTTGTGACGAGACACCATTACAACCACAAAAAATGACGTTCATGACAATGGATACAGAATATGGATATTTAGTACATATTTGAATATAAATTACATAATTTTATCTCTTTATCTAGTTTTGAACTCCAGTCCTCGTGAGCTTAGCTCAGTTGGTATGGACAATGCATAATATATGCAAGGTCGGGGTTCGAACCCCGGCCACCACAAAAAAAAAGTTTAGAACTCCAAATCTATCTCTAGTTTAAGTTATTTTGTGTAATGTTGTGAGTAATTCACACTGCAATCCGTAATGCAACATGTGTAACAACTGAAATCGTGAAATCCTATTCGCGAGCGTTCCCTTTACTGCTACCATTATTTAAAACCTTGATTTTAGGGTGCCATGGAAATCAAAGAACTGCAAATTTTGAACATCCAACCGAGAGTATTTTGGTCATCGGAGGGAGTAACTTCAAGCCCCATTTTTTTGTAGTTCTATATGTTGTTTATGAGGCTGTGATGGTTGTATGTGGTGCAAATATGCAACCTCATAAGTCAATGAATCGAGTTTGGCACTAATGGCGGAAATGGAGGCCTCCAGGGTATTGGAATTGGAAGAAGATTCAGACATGGGGAGTGGAAGGCAACAAAAGCAGTGACGATAAAATCTTAGTATAGATGCTATCTAGTAAAATAGAAAAGTAATGAAAATTTGCTTATCATTATTTATCATCAAAGTACACCCTGATACAAGGACCAGTAGAATGGCTCTCTGTCAAATGCAATCCTAACAGAATTGGAAAGAAGATTATCTGTACAGCTATGCAAGTGCTTGCAACGGCTGATGATAATGTGATGTAGTTAACCGTTGTGGGCGCGTGTGTGTATGTTTTTAAAATATAGTTGACAAGTTTAGGAGGAGCAACATAGAATCCATCATAACAACCTTTTTCCTGCTTGACTTATTTGGAAAATTCGCCAACTCAAGCATCATTTGATCCTGATTCTGATTCTGAACTGCTTGCTCAACACCATGATTCACCGTGGACTCATCCTTCTGTTGAGTATCATCAAGATCTTCCACCCTCAACGTCCCATTAGGTATCCTGTTGAAATTAGATCCTATCCTTCCCGAATTTTCTAGTCCTCTCAGATAAAGTTTCCATCAAATATTTGTCGGAAACAAGATCTTCAGTTAGAACAACAGATGCTTGCAACTTGCCATATGATTTATTAAACATCATAACATCTTTCTCTGCAGTGCTTAGTAACACTTCCAAATCAGTATCAAAGTCCTCTTCCTCTTCCTCTTCATCTTCCTCGTAGCTAGACTCAGAGGTTGAACCGAATTCCTCAGTAGTAGATTGTGGAACCTGACATTTCAATAGAATAATGTGCATCTTATCACGCGACGTTTCTCCGCTGTCCCAAAATTTCCACTTAAGTTGGCCTGTCTTCATTAACACTGCGTTGAACTTTGGATCTCCATGTTCTATCATCAATCTTCCCCAATAGCGACGACTCAAATCTTCACCAGAATAGGCATATCGATATCCAACCCGCGAACAAGATCTTGTTTCTTCAGAAACTTTTCCCTCTCCCTCAACACCTTTTCGAATATTTGTTGTGCACTCTGTATACCATCCGTGTATGAATCATCAATAAGTTTAGGTATATTCTCCTGCACCAACTCAACAACACGTACCACATCCCAACCACAATCTTCATGTTCTTGCCTTAAACTTGTTCCATAGGCAGCAGAGGCTGGAGATTCCCCTTTAATATTGGCCTTAGCAATCATCCACGACCTCAACAAAGTCTTTGTAAAATTTGGAGTTTCATCTAACTCTATTAAAGGCAAATAATCGCCAAATACTTCTTTTGGATTCATATTTTCTAACACATGTCTTGTTCTCTGCTCGAGCATACGAGGAATTACCTTTGGAACCAAACCAGATGATAGAATTGGGATTGCCATTTTGTCTCCATGGAGAATATCAAATGAGATATCATCATCAGTGTGATTTGTTTTCTGTTCGTACACGTAAAGTCCCCAACGATTTATAATCAACTGTGATTCACATTGAACTTGAACGGTCTTCCAATTTCTTCCAAAACATGCATTAAGACCCTTCCACTCTTCGTCATTGAACAAAATCCTGAGATCACACACTAACATGTGGTGTTCTCTGACACTGCGGTAACCGTAGTCTTTGTGATATATTTCCTTTCCATCAATAAACAAATGCAACCCAACAACATGGGACTTAGAGGACACCATTCCAGGTAAAACTTCTGAGGTTAAAGTGTCTGTGTTTATCTTATTATTCTCTTTTACTACCACCAAGGTAAAACCAATTTGGAATTTTTGTTGCTGGCATCACCACTTGTATTCTTTCCTTCTCTTCATAAACCTGTAACATCAAAATGGTCACTGAACTGTTACACCAATATAATAAACAAATGCACCGTCATGTATGTAAAATTTATGGTCATTTCACATTATTATTCACTTATACTAAGGAATAAGACAACATTATCATACAAATAAAATGGTGGATAAAGTAGACAAACCATGGACCATAGCACGCTTGATGCCTTTGAAGTTAAGTGTCCACAAAATTAATCTTGCATCTACTTTCTGAATGCTTAATGGAAGTTCTGGACTCTCCTTGAGATTTCTACAATAACTCACATCAAGAATTTTTAAGACAAAAGATCCTTTTATGCATTGTGGGATAGATGCAAAATTACTGTGGGACACATTCAAGTCTTCCAATTTCGGAAAGCATTCCAAGATAATGTGGAGATCTTCATCTGATAGATTAGAACCACTTAAATGCAGTGTCACCAAATTCGAGAAGCCTTCTTCTACAATTGAATGGATCACCTTAAACCTTTTAAAAGATTTTCCAACTTGAGAGAACCCATCAATTCGTAATGAGGCAAGTTTTGGCAACAACAAGAAGCTACTTAACAGATCATTGAGCCTTTTACAAATTGACATGTCTATATATTCAAGCCCTGTGAGGTTACAAAATAGAATTTGGAAACTTCTTAATAGCAGTACCTATCATCAAAACTATCAATGGCTTATCCATTTTTTGCATTACATCAGGGAAGTGTGATAGTCTTCTGCATAAGTTAAATGAGAGAAACTCGAGACATGGAAGATACATTCTTGGCACAGTACTTTTGAGTATTGTACACTCTGAAGCACTTAAGTACACAAGGTTTGGCATAAATCCAATGGACTCATCAAACCTTACCAAATTACGGCACCTGTCAAGTGTCAATACTCTTTAATTTATAGCTCCAGAGATATCGGGTCTGTTTGGTAAAACCACTTAACGAGCTTATAGCTTATAGCGGATAGCTTATAAGCTCGTATGACAAAAAAAGCCCCGTTTGGTAATGGTCTTTCACCACGAGCTTATAGCTTATTTCACAAGCTTATAAACTATTTTTCAGACACTATTCCAAGTAGGGTTTGAGCTTATAGCTTATAGCTTATTATTATTTGTTCCATTTTTACCCTTATTATTTTAACTAAAAGTCATATTTACCCTTTATCATTTATTATACTTAAACTGCTAATGGACGGCTTATGCTTTGTTTAACACGTTCAGTGCAACAACGCTGATGTATAGTGACATTATTTTCCTTAAAAAAAAAATGTGACCTATGATTTTTATAGGTATATACATAGATTACGTATTTTCCCGTCAAAAAAAATAAATCGATTACGTATTTTGTTTTTTGTTGCTATTCTTTTAACACTTTTTTGTTTTATCATTTTTAATCCTATTGATAGATTATTTTTTACTTTGCCTATAAAATAAAATTTTATACTTTATTCATTCATAAATTATACAAACTGAATGAAATAAAAAGAACAAAATTTGAACCAAAAATATATATTGAGTAGAATAATAAATTTAAATGACTTCCTTAAAAAAAAAATTAAATGACTAAATATCTTAAATATTTATGACCTCTCAAAAGAATTATTATGAATAAAAAATGTCCTTTTATGTCAATTTACATTTATCAGCTAGTTGAACCGCTAATTTTACCAAACACTTTATCTAGCTTATCAGCTATCAGTCAACAGTCATCAGCTATAAGCTATCAGCTAGCTTATAAGTTATCTGCTACTTTTACCAATCAGAGCCGAGGTATTTGAGTTACAGAATGACACTGAGAGAGATTAATGAATGTCATATCCTCAAATATCTGCAAAGAACATACAATTAAAATGATTAGGGACAAATTCAATTAGATCATGCTAGTTATGATGCCAATTTTTTTCTTCCAGTTCCAACATTAATTTGCAAATGTGTGTACCTGAAATGGCTTTTCCAACATCAGAGAGCTGTGAGGTAACTTGAAATCAACAATTCTTTGGGGAATAAAATCATCTGGAAAAGACTTTGATGGATACCCCTTCCAATCAAGTAGCCGTAAACTATTTGGTAAAGAACTAGGAGCTGCTGAAAATGTTGTATTCCGAATAATCAGAATTCTAAGGTTCTCCATGTTCTTGAAGGCGTTATCATCTTTCCAATTATTAACTTCCTCATGAGCAGGGGGGTTCTAGTGTTATTCCTTCAATTTTACTACTTCCCTATATATAAAAACATGTAAGCAGAGTTAACCCTAGATGCATTTGCAATATATAGTACCAAAACACATCTATACTTCTTACAAAGCAGAAATGCAAAATTCGCTGTTCTGTCAACTACCAGCTGGTTCCGGCCTCCTCAGCCCTTGGTGGATTTGAAAATAGGGATTTTTACCCTGTATGGTGAGATTTTCACTTTACCCTATTGTCTGTGGTCTTTACAGCTATTTTTAGGTCTGTTTGGTCTACCGATAGCTCATCAGTCCTTATAGGTTGGCTGCAGCTGCTGTTATTTCAAATTCTCTGTTCTTCTTCTATCCTTTTGCGCAGAGATGTGGGAAATTTCCCCTTTGTGTCAGGGTTTCAGTTTTTCTCAGGTGGTAGATTTATTCGAGCTGGCAATGGCTGAGATCGGAGATAGCCTTCATAACCTCATTATTTTGGGTATAAATAGGACCATCCGTTGGGTATCTTCCCACACATATCGAAATATCGAATTCGGCTTCTTGAGAGATTATAGATGGAAAGGTCATTTGATTCTTTGTCTGAGATTGTTCCTGGAAAAGATGGTTGGAGAATTAAGGTTTGCATTCTCAGAATCTGGGAAGTTCCAACCTTTTTGAGGCCAAATCAGACCAACTCCATTGAGATGGTTCTCATTGATGAGAAGGTATGTTGTCATTATATCCTTTTTTTTAGGTTTTTATTTTGAACTTAATGCTCTTTTCTTTCTCAACTGAGGTTTTTGGGTGTGTTGTTGGTGCATCAGGGTGCCAAGATCCATGCGAGTATTAGGAAGCAGCTTCTGTACATTTTCCAGTCCAAATTAAGCGAGGGAAAGGTGTACAAGATGTCTTTTTTCTCTGTTGCTCCCAGCGTTGGCTCCTACCGTACTACTCTTCATTCCTACAAGTTAGTGTTCCAGATGAAAACTAAGGTGCAAACGTCTGATAGTCTGGTCATCCCCACCTGTGGAGTTTCCCTTAGCAAGATAGCTGATGTTTGTGGCCATGCTGTGGAATATGTATCCTACTATAGGAATATGCTTCAATCCTGTGCAAGGGTATCTGTTGAGGATGATTTTCTTCATATGTATCCTAAGAGGACTTTGTCCCAGCTTAACTCCTCCAATGATGATGGTTTGTTTATTGTCTGTGCAACTATTGATGGGTTGGTTGATGGCGAGGATTGGTGGTATCCTGCCTGTAAGTGCCATAGGAGTGTCATCCCTGATTCCGGTGCATACTAGTGCAAGGATTGCGTGAAGCATGTGTTTCATATGATCCCAAGGTTGTGAAAAGCAAGTCTGTTTATGTTCCAGTTGTTTTTCCAGTTAGTGTATTTTTAATAATTTATTGTTGTTTTCAGGTATAAAGTGAAGATTGATGTCAGTGATTTCTCAAGTGACACAGTGTTTGTTGTCTTTGATGGTGACATGCAGAATCTGCTTGACATCCCATGCAGGACTCTGGTTTCTCTTTCTAAGGTTTATGGCTATAGCTTAACAAAAAGATTGGGATTGTACATTTTTATCGTGTGTTTTTTAAAGCTTTTCCCTCAAGATTTTTTCATCCTATGTTTGTTTATTGAACTAAAAGGCTGAAAATGCTGGATTCTATCCTACCCACTTCAACAAGCTTAAGGGTAGAAAGATGTTGTTCAAGGTTGAGAGATGCACTGGTGTCAGTTTTATGAGTGATGGTTCATTTAGAGTTAAAAGGGTCTGTGATGAGGCCTCTGTTGTTGAGCAATTCAACCCTATTGTTGTTGAATCCACTCCATTTAAGGTCTATGTTCACATCAATTTTATATGTTTTGCTAGGTGGTTACTTCCATTTCCTGTTTTGATTATTTGTGTATGGTTTAGGATCTCGATAAGTCAACTGTTTCTGATGCCTGTGGGTTTGATCGCGTTTCTGAGTGTGTTGAGGAAGCTGATGATGAAGACTTTGTTTCCAGTCTTATCGTAGCTTCGGACTCTGTCCTTGATGTATGTGCTTGGGTTGTTAAGCAGTTTTTGAATCCCCACTTATTCTAATCTTCTACATTTTTTGTTCATTCTTTTTAAATTTTCTCCTAAACTGTCCATTGTTTTTAAACAGGCTGCTGTCAATGATGTGGAGGAACTTGATGATGATGTTTACAATCTGGCCAATGAGACCGAGGTGCTGGGTGCTTTCCAGAATGTTTCTGCTGTTGGTGGGTGTTCCATGTCTGATGCAGCTCTTGAGGCTACCAGTTCCAGGCCCAGGTGTACAGGCGTTAGGAGGAAGCTGCTTGATGATTATGTCGATCTTGACTCTGATGATCAGCCTTTGTCTAAGAGATACGGCAAGTCTAAGGCTGCCTGAAGTGTTTGTGCGGTTCCTGTGTGTTGTTGGATGGTTGTTTGATTTTATGTGTATTATGTTTGATCTGGAAGGTGGAATAAGCTGATATGGGCAATGTATTGATTTAATAGGTTGTTGTTTGTGTGCTTTTCATTATCTATTGTTGACTCTATGTTATGGAATATGTAATATTTTGGACTATGAATTTGTAATATGTCCCTGAATTCTGTCTTGCAGCGGTGATTTAGGATCCTTATGTTAGATTTTATCACCCACTCCATGTATTTATTGATGTAGCTGTATGAATATTTAAATATTTAAATATTTTGTCCTGGTTATTTTCCCCTTTATTTTGCAATTCTTATTTCTTTTGTTTTCATTTTTGTTATTTGAATATAAAGCCACTGTATTGTCGTCCCTTGGTTAATCTAAACTAATTTTTTCTTATGTCCTATTTAGACTATTGGTTTCAATCTTCCCTCTTTGCCATATTGTGATTAGGATGATTTATCTTTCGGTTCAAATGCATGTGATATTTAATTTTCATTCTAGCTTGTGGAAAGTTTGGTTTCCTTTTTGACTAAGTTGGGAAATAAAATAGACCTATTCCTTATCCATATATTTAATATATTTGAATTATTGATTTGATTTTTGTAATTTTAGATGGTTTAATGATTATTTAAATGATTTTTAACAGTGACAGTTTAAAAATTGGTTATTTTTCGCTTATTTATCAAATAGTTGTAACCTTTAATGTGAATGTAAAATGTACTTCGATTGCATTGATGTTTGAATGTACTTTATGAGGTCTATTTTGCGGTATTGTTCTAACCGATATTTTTAGTTTGAGGTTTATTATTCAATAGAAGCATTCTACATAATAAAAAAGTTAGGTGGTGGTGTGTTTAGTTTATATAACAATGTTGATGTGTTTTCGTTTGTGGGCCTCCGAATTGGTCCGGGTCTTTGCAAATAAAGCAGGCCCACTCTAGCTATGGTCCATTTATTATTGTGTTTTATTTTCCCATATTTGGGATTCTATTTCAGCAATTTTCTTTCGTGTGTTTGCAATTCCGTTGGATGAGGTTTCTTCCATCTTGCTTACTCCTCGCAGGATTGGTTGATTCAGCCCGGGGATTGGTTTCTATTTTTCGTGAATTCTGCCTTATGTGTGATGGTGTATTTGAAACTTAATTCGTCGATACTTACCATGGGTCTTTGCTATTTTTGTTCGTGCAACTTCATTGAGATCCCAAGTCGAATTATTCTTTGGGGGTGAATTTCTGTTTTGTTCAGTGTATATTCCAAATTTATGTGAAGGTTATAAAATCCATCCAATAAATTGTGTTTTTCGTAGATGTGTTTGTGATCTTTGCAAACAAGAGATTTGAATCTTTGTGGTGTGGGTTGATTTTCATTTCTTTGGGACTGATGCCATATTTTCCTTGGTTGTTGCGATTATGCATCAGGTGGCTGGGCTATTATCAGTGTTAAGGTTGAGATATGTACAGTGTTGATATGAGCATGGTTTTTGGATGATGGTTTTTGTTCTTCTTGACAACGAGGTAATTTGTTGGCTTTTTTTTTCTTCATTTTTTTTTGCTGTTTTAATTAGATTTGGCTAGATGAACTTTTGAGGCCATGGGATCTATGGATATTTAGGTTGGATTGCCTAACCTTGGGTTCTTTCCTATTTTCTCCTTTTTATGTAAAAAATAACTTATAACTTATATTTGTTGGCCTGGTCTGATTAAATCCCTTCTAATCTGGTATATGCTTTTTGTATTTAGGAGATTAAATTCAATTGTACCTGATGTATACCTATGTTATATGGCCAGGTATTTTTTCCAGACTATATTACATGTCCAGGTATTTTTGTTCAGCTATAATATGTTTTTCTGCCTATTATTTGCATGCCTGTACTATTTGTGGTTCTGCATAGGCCTTATCCTTCATTTAATGACCCTGTTTTTTCTGTAAGTTCTTTAGTCTGCTATTCTTCTCTTCTGCTGTGTAGCCGTAAATTTAGATTTAGCTTAGGAAGCTATTTTTTTTTGTATCTTAGTGTGAGTCATTGTACTTTATCTACTTTAGTGTAGTTTAGTATGCGTGATGTTTCAGTGGCATTGTGATGTAAGATGATAATTTCAAGATAATTTTATTGTTTTATGTATAGGTCTTTTATACCCTTATACTGTATATATAATATATAATATATATTTATGTATTTTTTACTTCGATTCAAAACAAATAGTTTCCCTCCCAGTGGCTTATTGTATCTCCTTATCTCTCTGTCTATTTATAGTTGTTCCAATGTGTTTTTGTATACATCATCGACCTCATTGTCAATTCTGCATGTTTTTTGTATTGGTGATATATTAATAAACAATAATAGATGTCTAAGATTTCTCAAATTGATGGGTTGCAGGAATTTCTGGGTGGCAAACCTATCAAGAGTTTTGACGATTTTACAATGTCAAAGGATGACGGAGTGGTCATTGTTATTGGTTGCTACCTTGGTGTGGAGGAAGGTGTTGACATGTGGATTGATCATTGTTCAAATAAGCCTGAACCAAGGTATTGCAATACTATTCTATGCTTTATATACATATATACATGCAATTTTGCTTTGGGTAACTATGGAATGAGACCAACAATTAGGTTTCCTCAGGTTTTTCTTATCATGTCATTGTCTAGGTTTAGGATGCGTGTGAATGCTGGAGACTATGAGAATGAAGCTTTATTCCTTCTGACTGATGATATGGTTAGGAAAGTTGCACCTCTCACTTGCAAATTGTTGCTTGACACGGTCCGTCCAAAATTTTTTGGGTGTCTTATTGTATTTGTTTTGCATTTTATCCTATTGACTTCGCTTTGCTTTGCTTTTTAAATTCTATTTTAGAAACAAGGTTCTTCTATTTATCCTCTCGAGATCGACTCGATGTTCGGTGATCCACTCATATTTGAGGTTGAGAGCAAATTCACT
>Ga0228710_1001516_pt1 | contig 35001 bp, 16 predicted proteins | sample MedpolnodulmetaG_FD_177995 | JGI IMG/M metagenome (GOLD analysis project Ga0228710, IMG submission 177995) | Root nodule microbial communities from Medicago polymorpha collected in Santa Monica, California, United States - pink nodules | ecosystem: Host-associated > Plants > Roots > Nodule... | reverse complement strand
AAAAATTTTTTTAAAAACAAAAAAAAAAAACTACAAACATTGTTCGAGTTAGTGGTCGAATCGATTAAGTATTCTTGTTTTTTTTTTGAACAAATCAAAATGAGATTTCCATATAACTACGGTGATGCATCCTACACAAGGTGTGCAAAAGGAGAACCACCGGCAAATATTTACAAGGTCACATAATCCTTAAAGAAAGAGCACAAACAAAACAGTAAAATAAATTATAGCTAAACTCCCATACAGAGTAGCGGATGTCGCCACCCGTCTGTATAGTTGTAACAGAATGAAGCCTGCTTTGATTTTAGCCAGAGGAACGAATTTAGTTTAACTTTTTCTATTAGAGTAGCAGAAGTAGAGGCCGTATTTTGAAATATATGGTTGTTCCTTTCCTTCCAAATAACCCAAATAGTAGCAAACCAAATTGCCCTCAGAAATAAATGAGAAGCTCGAGGCGTGCCTCCCATCAACGTAAACTGCATAAAATGCTGTCGAAGATCAACCGAAGTAACGGAAGAGATACCTAACCAGTTCCAAACATTGGACCGAACTTCATAATAATTGTCACATCTAAGAAACAAACGCGATGCTGTTTCATTACTGTCACACCCAGCTGCTCCACACGTGATATCATTAGCATGAAGAACACCCCGCCGTACTAAATCATCTTTCGTCGGCAGTCTATTGCGAAGGAGTCGCCAAACCAAGAGAGACACCTTTGAAGGGATATGTTTGTGCCATACGTCATCCACAAAAGTCCTATCCACCATGTCACTTGAATGTGTGATAAGATATGCTTCCCGCACCGAGTAACCATGAATAGGATCTAACAACCACCTCCAATTGTCACTGACAGTATCCTGCAAAACAATGTTATGTAATAGAAAAGAACACTCCCTCACACTCTCCTCCTCCCACGCTAACAGACGGCGTCTCCACACCCACACCCCTCCACCCTCCGTCCACCCTAAAGTCGACATCTCCTCCACCGAACACTCCTTAAAAACCGCCAAATCAAATAGGCGGGAAAATTTTAAATTTAAAGGCATTTTCCCTACCCAGCAATCATACCAAAACAAAGTGTTCCTCCCATTACCCACCACACGTCGGATATTATCCTTAAACCACCTTCCCACACCCTCCCCTACCCCTTGATTCGTCCTTTAATAAATTTCATTAATAGCTTCAGTTTTATTACTTGATATTACATGGTAACTTGTTTAATGAGAGTAAAAAATATTACTAAATAATAAAGCGTTCAAAGGTGAATTAAATTACCATTTCTATTAAAATTCTTTGGAATTTTTTTCTCCACAAAAAATGCTATTTTATTAAAACAATAGAGGTTTGTCCTCGTGAACTTAATTCAATTGTTATGGACAATGCATAAAAATATGCGAGGTCTGGGATTCAAACTCCGGCCACCAACCAAAAAAAAATGATAGAGGTTTAACTTTTATTCTTTTTTTAGGTTTACATTAAAATTAGTCTAGAATAAATGTATGGTACACTAAAAAAATTTAAATAGGTTTACATTGGCTGAAAAAGTTGCCTTTCAAATCAAGCTTTTGTGTGTGGATATTCTTTTAGAATTTTAAGATATCCCAGACCAAATTTTGTTCTTCCAAGCAAACAACACTGTATCCAATAATGTTTTTTGTTTTTTTTGAAGATAACCAATAATGTTGAAAAGAGGTAAATCATAGTATGATGATATAGTGTCGAACTCAAATAAACCAAATTACTTACACCATCTCATATTAAATACTAGGTTATTTGATTCACACATGCTAATACACAATTTGAACATTTAATATCTTTAGTTATCTATTAATAAAAATTATAAAAAAATTGATATTTTAACAATATTTAGATACAAATCCAACATATTATATGCTTCAATTTATCTTTAGATATTAATAGAAAAATATCGCCTACCTATCAAAAAAGAAAAAGAGAATATAATCAAAATATGTTATGTAAATAGTGTATATTAAATCACTTAATATGAAACGGTGGAGATTAGGTTTGTTTCACACTTTTTATGCTCAAATCAACATGCAGAAATCATGGAGGAATTTATGGAAGCATTTTTTTTTTGTCTATATATGCAAGAGTAATTTATATCATATGATTTCAGATGCTGGTGTGGCATACTAATGAAAGATGGGGCAAAAGTAATATATATAGCTCAAGTTGTTACATTATATTGAGTTAAAAAAAGTGGTTACATCATATAATAAGTATATGCATGATCCTCACACTATAATGTTGATGAAGCTAGCTATTGTTTATATATTTTTTTAAGCAAGAAAGAATTGATTTATATGTAAACCAAACAATTTCTTTTAAAATAATGTTAATAATTAATCAGTACTGTATGATACTAAATAAAAAACAAGATTTGGTCGTCTACTCTAATTAACCTCACTTACACATTCAGATAAACTGTCTAGCTCGAATGTACATACATACATTCCTTAATTCTTGCATTTAGCTTATACCCATATAGTATATATATATTCCTTAATTCTTCAATTTGGATGCTGGTGACCAATTTGCCGACTTACTTTTAAATTCATTTAAAATTGTATAGAGATTTTGTCTTATAGTTTGAATATTTAAACAACTTTACTGACATTAAAAAAATAAACAAATTTGTTGCCGACACAGGATTTTTGTGTTTTATTCCCTAGGTACGTGTAAAAAGAAGTTACTACTAACACATTTTTATATGCTCATTTTTACATTAGCTTTAATTACACTATATTTTTTTCTTCTAGTAACCTAGTGATTAGAGCTCACACACTTAAATGTGAGAAATGGAGTGTCCAAGGTTTGAATCTCAACCCCTGCATAAATTATGCAATGACCCTATCAATTGAGCTAAGCTCACGGAGACATTACACTATCATTTTCTGTTTATGTTAAATGTTTAATTTGTCTGCATGTAGAATTTTCTTTTAGCATACCAAATCAATCAAATCTTGCAAACTAGTAAGAGAAATGAAATTTGTACAATTATTTTTATATAAATTTTGTATAACTTTCTCTCCCATATTCACATTATTATCTTATTCTCTCTCTTCCTTTTTCTCTCTCTATTGTTTTTGACTAATGAAAAAACAGAACAAAAGGCTGTTCCAAAAGTTGTAAAAAAAAATTGTTCACATGTCACTTCTCAATTAGTAAATACTTTTAGAGATAATTGAAGAACAATCTTATAAAAATGACACACTACTTCATCAAAATATATGTGTATCTCACTTCTATATAATATTACGTACTTTATCCATATTAAAATATAAGAAAAAAATCTCATTTTTTAGATAGAACAAAACATTTCACTTCCCTTTCGTCATAGATAATTGAATTATATTTTCATATTCTCTTAGACTAATTCAAAGTTACGAAGAAACGATAGATAGAACCTTCTTTCAAATCTAAATTAACCATAGCATCCATACAATCATTAATTAGCTTGACAATAAAATAACACATGTTTTAATATATTTCCTTTCAAAAAATTATTTTAATATATTTACTTTCAAAAGATTATTTTAATATATTTGATCATATTCTTAAGCAAAAATTACTTTAATTTGAAGTTATAGTTAGGATATTTTGACTCTAAAATTGATATTTTAACTATAAATTTTTATTTCAAGTCATTTTTACATAAATGTTTACAAAAAATAATTACTTTATATTGAACTAACCTTTCATAAAAATTAACATTATTCAGTCAATTCTTTCCGAATCAATTTTCATCACTAAAAAATTAATACACTCTAAAAAAAATTAAATGCAATTTCTCTTGAATCAATGAAGTGTTAATGTCAAATTTTGTTGTTTGAATAAATTAAACAATGAAAACTGAAAGGAAAAGGGGAACAAGACATGATCTGATATAGTCAGGTCCAATGGTTTCATCATAATTTAAGAAAATGAACCTGCAACAAAGTCTAAAACATGCATGGGACCCTTTTCACCAAACAATCATGATACGTGTTAAGAACTCGTTTTAATTTTCTTTTTATTGTGTATCACCCTTCCATTATTTGTTTGGTTCTTCCAAGTGTCCAGCAGCCAGGATCAATATAGTTTTTTAATATAGAAGGACCCATTTTAATAAAGAAAAAAAATTCATTTTTTATTTTCAAAATAATAGATTTGAACTTATAAGATTAACTTCAAATCTTTTAAATTACAAGGACCCATTTTTTATTTACTGTAAATCCTTATATTTTCATTGAAGTTTCAATAAAAAGAGTTGAATTGACTTTTCAATCTGAATTTTTAAATGTAAAAGTGTTAAGTTGAATCGCTATAATAATTTTTAAATATTTATTTGATCAAATTACCATTCACTTGTGTTAGATTATATATCTATTATTGTTTTTACAATATAGAGGCTTGTTTTTTAGGATAATTTATGTAGAGTTCTTTAGTTTGAACTCGAGCCATTCTTATATAGGTTCTCTAGTTTGAACTTGAGCCACCTTATTTTCCACTTCTTTTTGACAAACTTATTTTCCACTTCTTATGTGTGTGTTTATTTGATTTTTTTTTTTGTTGACAATATTTGAATATTTGTCGACAACCAGATTAATAGCAACAAAAAATTAATTTGATTATGTTTCCTTTCAAACTATTATTATAAACTCAAAATTCATATAAGTTTTTATAGTGTATAACTTGATAAATAGTTCCTTCCTTCAAAAAAAAAAAGTTAACGAATTATTCACAAAAAGTTTTAAATAAATACTTTGAAAGAAATAAAGATTTTTAAATATAAAACATTAAATAAGTAAATAAGTATAGATTCCTTAAAAAATAAAGTAAATAAGTATAGACAAAGCAAATTATGTATAATCAAAATATTTCTACTAGACGATTGAAAGTTAAAATTTATGATAAATAGTATAGAAATTTTGTCTCTCAAGATATTGTTTCTTTACTTAGGGCAATGTTGTTGATCACGAGGATAAAAATCATAAAGCTGCCACAAATGAGTTGCAACCATTAGATTTGCTATTTAACACGAGTGAATAGATGTAAAATGTGTATTACTAAGAATACATGTTTGTTTGTCGTGAATCTCGTCTTGCTCTTGCTCTTTTGAACCGTTGCTTTGTAACATTTAACATTATCCTTTTATTTAATATAAGACATGGTAAATAAAAAGTTTGTAAAATATACACAATTTGTATTAAGCTCCATCATGGTACTTAACCTACACTTATTTTATTTTATATATAAAAAAAGTGTCACACGAAAGCCAAATGTAAATTTTGGGAGGTATATGATAAACGACTTTCGTGTCCACTAATATATTGTAGCAAAAAATTGCTACGACACCCTCCTAAGTCCCAACCCTTTTTTGGTGGCCATGAATGAATAAGGAAACCTAACACGACATTGAATACAAATCAAACCATTTGACATTGTCCTTTGTTGGTCAATAAATGTGAGAGGCACTCTCTATGCATGTGTTCAATATTGTGATAGTCCTTGCCATTGGACCACTAAAAAGAGAGCACTGTAAGTAAGTAAAAGAAGCAGAGAGTCCATAGGCTTAGCAATATTTTGGACCGATGGACGATTAGTCGCCGTATGTAAATTTCATTTTCTTTTTTTGCCAGAAATTTAGTTTAATTCAACTTCAAAGATTTTTGTTTTTGGAAGAATTAAACTTTCAAAGACTTATTTGAATATGAAGAAAATTCAGTTAAGAGGAAATTTATTTTGTATGTCAAAAAGTTTTCAGGTGGAAATTAATCACCACAAAGCAACAGTAAAAAAATTGGATAAGCAAAGAAAAAAAGTAGTTTCAATAACTCAGTCAAGTTCAAATTCACAATTAGATAAAGTTGGATGAGCAAAGAAAAAAAAATTAGAAATAAAATATGATATTTATCAATGTTAAAAATTGACCACCATATTTATTTGTCTATTTATTTTTATAAGCAAACTTTTATAATAATAGAGTAAACTTGCATGAAATATACAAAGCTATTCCAGAATCAGTATACAAACTACTCTACAAAGTATTATACACCTTGTCTCCACATTACAAACTAGATAGTAACAAAATAAATAAAGCTAAAAAAGATGACTGGTTGATATCACACGGGCAGGGCACCTGTTTTAACTGCAAGTCCACTTGGTGCAACAACCAGCCTCATACGTAAAATAAACATGAAAGAACTAGACTCTGCCTCCAATACAAGAAGGCAAAAATCAAACACTTCGAATACAAGCGAATGGACTTAACCACCAAAATCTAAAAAAAAGAAAATTTAAGTTCATTCCCTTTCTTACAAATAAACCAAGATCATGAAAGATACTTGATACGATTAATGATTTCTAAACAATATGCAACCTTTCCGTTAAAGAGAATATGAGAAAAATAACCTTACCCGTTCTACATCGAGAGAGTGATGCGATATATATGACAGATAAATGATATAATAAGAAGAGATAGATAGAGGAAAAAATGAAACAAATGGACGTAGAAGAATTAAAGATGTACAAATATAAGGAATGAATAATATTTCAATTAATAAAATTCGATGCAGGTGCAACTATTAGTATTTCATCAATTATCACTACTTTGTTGCTAAATAGTAGGATCATTTTGAGTAAAAAAATAAATAAATTTATAAGAAACTAAAAATGGATTGGTCCAACTGGTAAGAGATTTGAGTTTTGTGTGTGTTTGCCGGTTGGATTTTAGGGGCTAAACTTATTATATGCTTATGTATCATGTTGTTCTTGAATTTATTTTTTTAAAAAATCAAATACAAAATATAGACTCAGTCCTCTAAAATCTTGCTTCTAAAATTCAACTCCCAAACACACCCTTAAGCAAGTGGTTTGTGATTTGATCTTTGACTTTTACATATGAAAAGAATTCGATAATAGAAGAATCCACCTTATGTGTCAATAAGTTCTCTGAGGAGGATTAGTCAATATTATTCAGTATTGAAAATATTATACCTATAATATAATAATCTGTATAAAGGAAATTTATTTATGCCCTTCAATCAAATATAAGCTAATATCTTTTTTAGGGAAAATATAAACTAATCTTTGTAGGGTACTAGTTTTTCTTTGTTTAATTATTCAAGCTAGATATCTGCTGATATTTTCAGTATATTTTGAATAGCTATACGTGATTATAAATGATTTCAATATCAGTTAAATGTTAAACAAAGTTAACTTCGTTTTTTTAGTAAATTCAGAGCGAGGGAACAATGCCCTAATTTATGAAAGACTTCGAATTCAAAGAATATTTACAAATGTATTCATATTTATCTCTCTTTAAAGATATTACTAGGACTCGAACTTTATACTTTTGGTTCAAGATTTGTTGTTTTACTTCTAAAGTTAACTTTATTTTTTGGTTTGAAGAAAGTTTACTTTTTTTTTTTTTTTTTTTTTTTTTTAACTATTGAATCTTTAAGCACAATACGTATTTTTAGGAGTCTACAATATTTTTTTAAAAAAAATGATGCAACTAAATATAACAAATAAAATCAAATGATTAGAATGAATCTGGACAATATGTATCTGGACAGGAAGCAAGCAAGTATTCCACTCATCAAGTAAAAAACGAATTTGGTCGTGGATTCGCTATGTATACATGTTCTTGTTTAAGAGCAAAATCAACCGACTGAGGTTGATGGTGGTTGATGTTCGGTGGTGACACAAGACCACCGCCATGGTGGTAGACTGATTTGGAGGGAAGGTGCCTATAAACACCATGATGTCAAACTTACACATTAATAATATTGTACTTTCCATTTTAAAATATATCGTTTAAAATTTTTATACAAAAATACAATGATGTTGTCAAAAGACATCATAATTTTACTAAATTAACCCTATTTATTATTTGTATAATGCTTTAGAAGTAGTGTACATTCAATTAATTAAAAGATACAATTAGAAGTTTGACAGGAAAAAGTTACAATTAGAAGTAAAATAATAATTCAATATTAAAATGTGTAAGTGATATTCATTTTAAAATAAATTTTTGTTGTTAAAGTAGCCCTTATTTTAAAACGGGGAAAGTAAGAGAGTAAAAGAGTAGAAAGATGAGAGATTCATGAATTATGATAACTCGTGCTCTTTATATAAGAAATGAGAGACTCCTTCACAAACTTGTATTTGGACCATAGAACAACTAGAGAAAATTCAATTCTCACGTTTGATAGTTATAACTCTTGTTAAGAGTTTTTTAAAGAGGAGACATCACATTATAAATCAGTTTTATAAGGAATGAATTATGCCCAATTTCAACGAAATAAGATCACTTATTCACTCGATCGGTCGAACATCCTAAATGTATTCAATCCTTGTTTATATGCACTCAGTTATCTCTGCATCGTATTAACTTGGTCTTATGCACAAATATTTGATATAACAAACACGGGTTAAGATCCTCTCCATTTGTTAAAAGTGAATGGATAATGACATTTGGTGAGAGATAGATACAAAAAAGTATGTAGTGGATCCTACCACTAAGTGGATCTCACTACTATTAATTATTTTCAAACTTCCTTGTATCTTTATCTCTTCAAATTGAAGAAATTGATAGACTAATAAATGAAGAGGATCTTGACTCAGCAAACACTATCCTATATGGATTATCAAACAAGTCTATCTAGACTAATATCGTATACACCTAGACCATTCCATTTACCTCATATTGAGTGTCAAGTTTACATTAACTATTGGCTCTTAGTCATTTTTATTTTTATAAATATACTTTCTCCGATCACATTTATAAACAACTTTCTACTTTTTAGATTCGTTAAAATAATTGATGTATCTGGACTATATATAGTGTTGATACTAGTGTTGATACTGATGTAATATGGATGATCAAACTACTCTATCTAAACCAATTACCTATACACCTAGATCATTCTGTTTGTCTCACATTAAGTGTCAAGTTTACATTCATTTTTATAAATGTAGAATGAAATATAATGACTTGAAATAGTACATACAGTACTAATTTAATAATAGAATGGAAGAGAGAAAATAGTCATTGAAAAAATAAAACAACACTAGTGATGAACATTTTTTTATTATAGGGTTAAATATTTTTTGGTCCCTATAAATATACCAACTTTTCGTTTTAGTCTTTTTAAAAATTTTCTTCAACTTTTAGTCCCTATAAAATTTTCAATCACTACTTTTGGTCCCTATTTTTAAGTTAATTTTTGTATTTTTTTTTAATGAAATTGTGCAGAATATTGTAAAAATCTTCCCAAATTTTTTTTCGATTTTTTAAACAAAACATAAATTAAATATGAACTTTTAACCTCCAAAAATATAAAAATTCATATTAAATTCATGTTTTGTTAAAAAAAAATTAATTTTTTTTGGAGAGATTCTTATAATATTATGAACCCTTTCAATGACTAATACGAAGTTCGCTTTCAACCACCAATACGTTTGGAGTTTAACCCTTTCAAGAAGAGCTGCAAGTTGATCAATGTGATTTTGAAAAATTCTCCTGTTATAGTCTTTCCAAATAACAAATAAGACCAAAATTTAAATAATAGTGAAAGTTGTCCTAGAGTTTTTTGAGAAGCCTCCAAGAGCACAAAACTGAACAGAATGAATATTTAAGTCGCTATGTAAAACTGTAACAATACCAAGCCAATGCGAGATCAAGAGCCACAACCGACCATAGTGATCGCACTTAAAAAACAAGTGGTCCATGTCCTCTACCTCACCACACAAGGTCGCGCAAGACACCACAGAAACATCAAGAACATTCCTTTTGCGCAAATTGTCATTTGTAGCAAGTATATTTAGAAAGAGACGCCAGACAAATATATTAACCTTTAACGGAACCGCTTTAAGCTACAAAAAATGATGACTCTTCAGTGATGTAAAATCAACCGCTGTTAAATAAGAATAAGCCGATTGCACCGTATAACTGTTAGATAAGTGGAGCCTCCACACTCACCTACCTGAAACACCTTCTTGCAAAACAAAATTAGACAACCGCTCCACACACTCTCTCCCACCAAACCTTTCTCCCACGCAAATAACCTCCTCATCCACTTCCACGCATCCCCATCAACCCCCCACCCTAACTCAAACATCTCCATCATCGTGGCCACTTTATTTTCCGACAAATCAAAGAGCCTAGCATAAGACGTTACCAACGGAACATCAACCGGCCACAGATCCTCCCAAAACAAAGTGGTCCAGCCATCCCCCACCTTCTGAACAATATTGTCAACCAACCACCTAGCATCCGCCAACTCCACCCCATATCGAATTTGGTTTATGTTGTGCCACCAAATCTATCCAACCCCCTCAAAAAACCGCACCCTCCTACCAACCTCCCCATACTTCGCACGAAGCACTAAACTCCACAATCTCTCCCTCTCCTCCAACACCCTCCACACCCATTTCCCCAACAAAGAAATATTAAACTCCCTCAACCTCTTCCCCCCCAAACATCCATTATCCCTCTTCAAACAAATAGTATCCCATTTAATCCAAGACAGTAGAAATGATACCTGAAGGAGCTTTGAAGAAAGAAAGGAAATAAACCGGAATGGACGACATTACGGACTTAAGCAGAACCAACCGACCACCCAAAGATAAGTTTTTACACTTCCAACCAGATAAACGACTACGGATCCTCTCAACCAGCAGGTACGGTCCCCACCCCAGGTAAAGGTCCTAGTTCTAGATTAAGGAATCAAAGCCAAAATTAAATTGTTCTGCTCCTGAGAATCCAGGTCTGTTGGCTGTCGAGTTCTATCTTGTGAGAAAAAGTAAAAGGCATATAGGCAAAACACGTCGGAAGAAGTTAACCTTTGCCGCTTGACATCTGCGTTTTTCCATTTTCATAGTATTGAACATATTTTGTGGATTGGACACAAGTCATGATGCTATGAAACTTGCAATTTGTGGTTCAAATAAACTAATTGATTGTTGAAAAAAAAAGGACAAGAAAATTAACATTATGATATTAAACTAGTTCTGCATACAATGAATCAGTTATGCGTTTGAAAACAAGACCATTATATTTTAAATGTAAATTCATCAATATGAGGCATATCACTTGATGATAGCCGAAGAATGCTATTATTGGCACATCAAGTGAGCCTTTTCATTGTTGCATCTTTTGTTCATAAGAATTTTACGACGTATACAATGGTTATTTATTGTTTAGTTACACTATCGATGTAAACTTTATATTAAGACTGATATGTAAAACCAAACAATAAATAAAACAGAATTGATAATAGGGAAAACATTGGCACCAGTAAGTAACACTTTGCACTAAACTAGCTTGGATAGCCGGGCTCATCGCCTCGTGTAATATATACAAAACGAAACATTAGTTGATCAATAGAAAAATTACTCACAAAATACACTTCATTGATTTCACGTCATTTGAAAGAACATATCAATAACAGCATGGAACAAATTCCTCTTTTCAAAACATCTTTACACAGTTAAGTTGGACGTGATTTTTCAAGGGATATATATTTAAGTTATATCAACTATAACATTAGTATGCCTCTTTACATTTTCTCACTCTGTATTGGTCAGTTTTGTGAAGTCCTTTTTCCCTCTGTGCAAAAGGGAGCATGAGAAACTCTGCAGCTATTTGAATAGCGAAAGACCTCCCTAACTGTCTGAAAATAAGTTTGACCTTGAAAGGTTAAGCACCATTAACTTCTGAATAATTCTGCAATTTGCACGTTAAAAACAAAGATCAGACTAGGGAAGTTTGTTTTTTGATAGAAACCAGTGAAGTTAAATGTTATATTAAATAACAAGAAATGGAACCTCTTCTTTTTCTTTCTAAAAAATAACATTTACTATAGTTTACCTCCACTTCTAGCAAAAGATTTTCAAGTTCAACTCTTATCTCATTGAAGGATGGACGACTGCTAGGAACTGCTTCCCAACATCTTTGCATCAAATCTAATAGTTTAGGGTGCCCGTTCTTTGGAAGTTCTGGTCGCAGCCCCTGAATGGATGTACAAAATCACAACCGGGTCAGACACAAGTGCAAACTACTGGTTGAACACTGCAACTTATACACAGTCACGGTAACATTGATACAATGTTGTATCATTATATAAGATATATTTTTGTGGATTAACATTAATCAATTATTCATAATATATTCTTGAATTATTAAATATACCACTTGTGAAAAAGTTTATCAACTATTGAACTTGACCAATTGATGGACACTTGGTGAAATTTGCTGTGACTGGCATTTGATGGGCTAGATTACTCACTGTCATGCAAGTTCAGTGGTTCCTATTCTCATCTGATGGATAATCATTAATCTGATTCTTGATCTAAGTTTGCAGCGAAATTCTCCACCAATTGCTTTTTTTTGGGACACTGATATATTGTATAATAAAAACAAATCTTGTATCCAAGGGTTCCATGTTCGAGCACCGCTAGCTCCCTTGCAGGGAGATAATGTAAATCTCTTTGTGAATGTTTTTTTAGCCTTAAGGTCTTCCCTTGGACTGGGGCACCATCCCCTCATCCTAAATTTTTTTCATGAAAAAAAAATACTAATAAAAAATAATATACCTTCAGGTTTAGAGGTAAAGTAAGACATCTCAACCATTAGAGATTAAAGTAATACATCTCACCAATTAAGATATCATACTCTCTCTATCAAGGTTTCATCACTATGGCTCCTAAAAAATTGAGCTCTCACTTTAAAAAGTAAAACATCTCAACCATGCCATTAAAAAAAAAAAAATCTCAACCATGAAAGAGAAAAAAATCAATAGCTAGTAGTTTAACAAATTTATGATTTATTATGGATGGGCACATAACATCAACCATCACATGTATATTTTATGTTAATTTTTATGCTCTTATATTTGACATTAATTTTTCATAATCTGTTACGCATGTTTATTATTGTTTTGTATAAAAGTGAATTCACCTATAGTGGGTACAATTATGTGAAACTTGAAAAAAATTAATTCACCTTTAACAGGAGTTTATAATGTGCATTAACTATAATTAAATGAATCCCCTCAACAATTTGTCGAGCTCTCAATTTTACACATCAAACATACTCCCTCCGTTTTTAAATATAAGCAAAATTGACTTTTTAGATTCATTCATTTAATGATGTATGTAGTCCATATTATGAACCACATACATCATTAAATGAATGAACCTAAAAAGTGAATTTTGCTTATATTTAGAAATGGAGGGAGTAAATCTCACTAATAAATAAAGAACAAACCTGTCTCACACCCAAAGCAGCTTGTAGTGGAGTCATGGTATCATATGGTATCTGAAGTACCAAAAGGAACAAAAATTATAAAATCATTACAAGAATCTTGCACAGTATATACATATAGAAAGAATATCGGTTCAAAGAATTGGAAAGGAAGATAAATAAGAGAATAAAGCACTACAAGTCCAATTTCAGCTATACCTTTGCTGTCACTAGTTCCCATAGGACTATTGAAAAACTGAACACATCTGCCTTTTGATCATAAGGCTGGTGGTTTATGACCTTGAGAGAAAATGCAACGACAGTAAGATACCCGATGTAAAACCATAATAAACCAAATATATCACATGTAAAATCAATGTAAAACCTTAATTAAAACAAATACTCTGACATAATTATCTACGATATCACAAGATACTCCATATATATTAACAGTTAATGTTGAAGTGTTCAACAAGAAAATGTAAAATAAAATTATAGATCCCAAACTCAATTAGTCGTCAGAAGAAACATTTAGTTGTTACGTAATGGACCAGAACCATTGGCTTTACATTACACAATACTTCCACATGATATTAAAACATGAAAAAGCATAACAATTTTTTAGCAAACCTCTGGAGCCATCCATCTATAGGTTCCAGTTTCTGCAGTCATCACTCCCCCCTGAATCAGGAACCGGGCAACTCCAAAATCTGCCACTTTAACAACCTACTCGAAAAAAAAATAAAAAATCAGTCATGATAAGAAAATTTAAAAAATAAAAATAAATCAGCAGCAGCAGTTCAAACTTTCAGTAAATTCATACATTGTGAGTATCCATCAGCAAATTGGCTGTCTTCAGATCCCTGTGAATTATGTTGTTTCCATGCAAATACTCCATTCCCTTGCAGACATCAATTGCGAACTTGAGTAATTGAGACAGCTCCAAGACATTATGATTTTTGTGCAAGTAATCATACAGACTTCCCCCAGTCATATACTCTGCAAAAATATACAAGTTTTGAAATATAGTTTGAATACAAATAATGCTTTTACGCTTTTATTTTTATTTCATATTTCAATTAATCAAGGGACACTCATTTGTGCGAATAAAATGAGGAATAGATAGATTGATTACTCATCTTATACGATATTTCATCAAATTTTTACATTGGTGTTTATATTCAAATAAGTTTCATAGAACTTCTCCCATGGCGTTTCCCATGTTCATTTTAACTTCAAAGTTTCTGCCTCAATCGTATCAATTTATTGTCTCCCAATGATACCATTTTTTCAGGTTTTCAACTAGAGTATCCTTACAAACATTTTTGTAGAGTAAAATAAGAGGCCCTACCAACAAAAGTTTATCATCAATTATCAGCAATTATTATACTATTGAAAAAGACAAAGAATGGTATGGACATAAGTTATTTTTTTTTAAATCTATTTCGTGCATAAGAGGGTTCAATTTCAAACTTTAAACCTCTTTGAAGGTGTCATAATAGTGTTTAGTTACACAAGACATCTCTCAATAAAGGGCACAAATTACTAATTACACATTAAATTGGATATTGTACAACTATATATTAGCATAACCAAATGGATAAATCTAATACCTGTTACTATGCACAAATGTGGACACTTTGTGCATGCACCAATGAAACGAACAACATTTTTATGTTCTACCTGTCTGTGTTCAGAAATACAAAAGTCAAATTGTCAAAATATTTCCAGGTTAGAGAAAGGTAAATGAAAAAGTGAGAATCCTTGCAAGACTATAATTAATGTAAACAAAAGCATTAAAACTAAGTACTTCCGCTGTTTCATATTATGTAACTTTTTAAGGTAGTGCACACTTTTTAGGAAAATGTTAATAAATGTTGTATCGTTATTCTAAAGCGGCAATTAATGAGATAGAGAAATATTGCAAATAAGACATTAATAGTGAGATGGAGTTAGTAGCATATAGACTGACATCCAATCCTTGAAGGATTAACCAAGTGAACAGTTGTAAGGAAGCAGCTAACTAAGCAGTTTATTGGCATGATCTACACACTTGACAAAATGTACAAGTCACTGGTGAACCAGAAAAAGAGTAAGGCCTATTTTTCCTTCCTTGAAAAAATTAAGACTGATAGTTTTGTAGCATGCCAAACCACTTCTTAAGACTTGTAATTTCTTGACAAAATGTACAAGACACTACAGAACCAGAAAAAGAGCAAGGCCTATTTTTCCTTCCATGAAAAAATTAAGACTGATAGTTATGTAGCATGCCAAACCACTTCTTAAGACTTGGTACTTGAGTTGATATTTCATTTTTCTCTTTACTCTTTTAAATATGTAGTTGTTAGAATATAAGAAAATATCTTATAATATCTTGATATTATGCTAGAATATTTAGAATTTAGGATTACTCCTGAAGAAAAAAAGAACATGCTTAAAAGTATAAAAAATTATACGGTACAACAAACAAGAGTAAAAATATTAAATAATTTTCAGAAAAAAGAATTTATAAGAAGAAAAAAAAAATGCAATATGCAGGATATTCTTAATTCTTAAACCAAGAGCAGCAAATACAGACCTCAAAATTGCTATTTCTTGAGTAAACTCGTCCTCTAAGGCATCATTCAGTTGATCAGATTTCAGAACCTTAACAGCAACATCTTCACCAAGATAAACTCCATGATACCTGTCCGAAATACAAAGCGAATTAGATACACAAGAATATACGTATGATGATGTAGAGCAGAATAGAAAGAAAAATTAAAATATAGAAAAAATAATGGCAAAACAATCCAACATACAAATCTCCACAGGATCCAGATGCTATTTTCTCTCCTATCTTTAATGACCTCCTGTCTATTTCCCAGTCTCCAGATTTTCCTTCTGCTGCTAAGGCTTTCTCCACAGCTGAATGAGAATTTGAAGAATGAGACCATGACCCCTAAAGAAAGGAAGAGTATTGATTACAATATTACATGCTTATCAAGTGTATTACTGAATCCCAAATATTAGATAAAATTCAAAATATCACTTTAAAATTCGGCTAATGTGTGATTGTCCTAATTTTTCAATAGAGTGATATATTGTGTGATTTTCCAGTGTTGAGAAAAGAGAAAACGATGAAGAGAATCCATTACATCTGCCAATTGATCATTTGAACCAACAAAGCTAGTGATATCTCCAGATTAATTCTTCTCCCTAATAAAATGACAAATTGACAATCTATCACAGTATGTTTAGTCCTGCCATGAAATATTGGATTTGAGGCAACAAGAAAACAACTTAATTATTCACAGATGAGTGTCATCTGTGTAGCATCTCCAAACCTAAGATCCTAAAGTAACTATTTATGCCAGATGAATTCACAATTAGTTGATGCCATGGCTCAATATTCTGCTACTGCACTTGGCCTTGCAACGACTTTTGTTTCTCAGAAAACTTTTAACTACAAAACTCCTTGTTGAGTGACGACTGCCAAGCCTTACGAACACTACTTAGACGATATCTCTGGCCGATGTAGGACTCTCAGACACCCCCTCACGCTTAGGACTTTGAATCGCTCGACCCAAACAAGAAATGCCACTTGACCCCCTATCAAAGAAAGCCTTGGTATAGTGCGCTTGACTTGAAGGTTCACGCATCCTCTTGCAGGGAAAGAGGAATGAATCCTTCGCGCTTGGTATGAAGTATGGACTAATGTGGACGTCATAACATGGATCTGAACACACCTTAAGCAGAAGATTGGACATCTAGAGTGTAGACAAAATGCGGCTGGGATAACAGAAGTCATGGCTCAATAACAAAATCTAGGTTAGACTCATACCATGTTGAGAATGAGAAATTGTGTCTTACACATCAGAGCTATATCATATGCATACTGAATTATAATTTATGACAAAAATACAAATATTGATGTTACCCTATAACTGTATTTACATGATACTAATGCTATCAACCGTGACTACTTATTTGCATAATTTATTTATTTTTGGTCAAGTACTTATTTACATAATTTTTAACACCCTAGATGTGGCGAAAGTAAAATACTTACTAAACAATACAAAATTCTCCTCAACCATTAAACATAGACTATAATCAATACTCCCTCCGTTCCTTTTTAATCATCACTTTTACAGAAAATTTTTGTTTCTAATTAACTGTCACTTTGAGGAGTAACGGCGCAACTGGTAAAGTTGTTGTCATGTGACTGGAAGGTCACGGGTTCAAGTCCTGGAAACAGCCTCTTGTGTAAAAACATGGTAAGGCTGCGTATAATACACCAAATGATGGGACCCCTTCCCGGACCCTACGTATGTGGGAGCTTTAGTGCACCGGGCTGCCCTTTGCCCTTTAATTAACTGTCACTTTCAAAGTTCAATGTAACATTAAATGCTGTTTTTCCTATATTGCCCTTAGTAATTTATTGCAGAGAGAGAAATATATGAAATATGATATTAAATAATTAAGGTTATTATAGGAAAAACATAAATTGTTGTATCAAAAGTAGTAAAATACATTTATTGTCTTGGTTTGTGTAAAAAGCCAAAAGGTGACAAATAAAAAGGAACGGAGGGAGTAGATATTAGAAAATTCAAATGTATCTCTATAGTCATTAAAACCAGCATAAACCAGAGCAGCAATGAAACCACAAGCTTGCGTAACCTCATTGGTGAAAATCGTATTCTTTAGTATTAATTGTTATTTAAATGAAGTATAACATCAGATATAAGCATTACACTTTCTGTGACTGAAGTGGATTTCTGATGAACAGAGTGGGTTTTCTGAATATTTACTAAAGCTCACGGGCATACATTTTAATAAAAGGGTAAGATATATATCAACTAAAGTTTATGAAGAGGATTTGTCTACAATGATTTTTAAGTAAAATACAGTTTTGACATTACTAAAGACTAATTTGGGACATAGATATCAATAGTAATATTAGTTATCTGTAACAAAATCATAGGTCACTTGACAATGTCTGTTACTCCTTATGTTTGTGTTTTACTTTTGAAGATTGACCACGGACACCATTATTTACACAGTGGGGTTACTTGGCAGCTTCGTATTAGATATTTTGGCATCTTGCATGAGCATTGGTTTGAGGGTTTCTCCATCTTCTTTTGATAATTGTGTCCACCCTATAGGCTTCGGTGGCAGGAAAGAGTGTAAGATCTTTCGCAATGCTTTTACAGGTTCCTATTGAGCATGAGCTGCGGGAAACTGCAATACTACTTTTAAATTTTTCAAAAACAAGCTATAAGCTTTCCAGGATTTGTCAAGTTTGTTGTAAGTGGTCTGTTTCAATATATCCAATTTTAAAATCCCAAATACTTTTCCTCCTCTAGGATCCTATAACATAAGTCATAAGCCATTTCCAAGGAAATTGTAGAGTTGTTACTTTTTTGAAAGTTTATTGCAGGAAATAAAGGCCTATAAGCATCAAGAATCATTAATCTATTCATTCTTAACGGAGGTAAAATTCAGCATTTCAAACAAAACAGATATAAGATTTTGCAGAATCAAGGTCAAGGAGACAAAATGCACCTCACTCCTTGCTACAGCTTTTTCCATAGCAGCATACAAACCATCGGTTTCCTGAGCACAAGATTGCAAAGTAAGCAACAATGGAACTCAGCACAGATCACCGACACAGGAGAAATATAATAATAATGCTCCCTCATAGCCTACAAGCTTATGCCCTGGTTTGAACCAATTAACTTTTTAACCCAAATTGAAAAGTCTGATAAAATAATTATTTTTAAGGGTCTTGCCAACAAGTGCCTAGGGCACTAGTTAAGGATAAAAAAAAAAGAAACAAATGATATATTTTATGTTTAAAAAGTTACTTTTTAATGTTTTAATGTGTTGAATACACAACTTCCAAGATAAAACTTCCACTTTACACTTCTTATCAACTGCCCTAAGGGCACTTGTTAGCATTTCCCTTTAAGTAAATGATCCAGATGAACATTAGTGAGTAACTGGTGTTCACACCTAATCCATCTTCAAAGCTTAGATGTCAGTATCAGAGTCGAACAGTTTAACCACCAAGTACAAAATTGTACAATGACTTGAAGAGTTATCAAATGCATGCAACAACACAAATGTCAATGTAAAATTTAAATTAATGAACAATGATTGGTTTTAAAGATACAACTTTGCAGAGGTCTTCAAGGGGAAACAAATATCAACAAATTCATCACATGTAGCAGCATACCTCTAGTGGCCATCCATCCACCACAAAAACATCAAGGGAGTATCCATCAGTTGTGGAAAATACATGTGCTTCACGGATGTTAAGCCCGATATCAGACAGCAATGCGGACAGCTAAAGAAAATAATATTTATCAAAGAAATCATGCTATCCATCAATAGGAAATAATATCCGTCAAAAGAAATCATGCTATTCATCAATTATATTTTAGGGCATTAACAAACTAGAACCTCATACTTCATTATAGTAACAAAATGGAGCTAAGTTTGCATAAAGGAAACCCCAACATCGACCCCCAAGATCTTTTCTATCCAATGTGTATGGATTATGAAGGAAAAATGATGTGTTAAATTAACGATAATATGCAATAATACAAATCACTTGTCACTATCAAGAAAACAAATTACATGTCACTATCAAGAAAACAATGATGCAGAAAGTCTATTTATTAAAACTTCGCTATAATATCCCATATAAGCTTTCAAAAAGTGTCTATAAGCTTCATTTTATCTTTACTTTATATGACAGGATACTCCAAAACTTCTCAAAAAATCTCTAGCTATCAAATATCTTCAAATATTGAGGGAAACTTCTATTCCATTACACAAATTCGACATAATGACAAATCAATAAAACAACGGAAAATAAACCCATAGATTGTATGCAGTGCAGATGAAAAATCTAGCTCATTTACATTTGGAGTTTGAAATTAACTTACAAAATATGCAAATTTTAATCATAAAAAAATAAGTTTAACTTTTTGATCATACCTGACTTAAAAGCTTTGGTTTGTCAACAGCAGAAAATATTATTTCATGAACTGGGACACTTGAATGTTCATGCCTGCATTTTACGTTTAACTTATTTTCCACAAGCAAAGCTTTTGAATCATGCGGGTAACATTTCACACACAAATAATACTTCAATTTGTAGCATGGATAGATCACATAGAGTTAAAGACTCAAGGTCAAAAGGTCCAATTTCTCCAACACAGGAAGAAGGTTAAATCTATCAGTTGTAATGAATAAATCCATGAAACTTCTAAGTTATATAAAAAATAATACAAACACAGGGATACTAGTATATCCTCCAAAATGAATAGATTATGTGAAAAAAGCACATCAGAGCAAAACAAACTTTCCAAACCGAATGGATTTTTCTATAATGCATATGATGTTTCTGTTGGGCCTGTTGTCTACTTCATATCAATCTGTATATGGGTTGATACAAGAACAGCTTCCTTCTCTCATTTGGCCCCTCCCCCCAAAATAAAGTTATTTTCTTCCTTTTAAAGTTAGACATACATGGAATGATGGAACTTCTATCAACATCAAAGCATCCGCTAGTGTTAAGGGTTCATATAATTTCTTCTTCTCAAGTTTCAAAACAAGAAAATCCTACACCACATGTTCAGTGCACTCAGAACAATGGCATAAATAGTAATTTTGAGGCAGGCGAGGTAGATTTGAAAGAGGTGGTTGTGGTGTCTGCAATAGCATTCAGTGCAAAGTATGCTATTAATTTGGCCATGATGCATCCATGTGCTATCATAGGTTTAACACCAATTACATTCCACAACAGCTTTAATCATTTCAGAACTCACTGAATCAGTTTCAGCCTTCACAGCATTACAGATTATACGTAAAATCCCGATTTTGACTACCTTGGACTTGAGCATGCATTGAGACTCGGGGACCTGCTTTACTCAACATTGGTTCCAAGTCCAATAAATGTGGTTCGTCTTCATTCACTGTTCATGGGTCTAAACAAGCTTATTCCATAGTTAAATCTACTTTTCTCAAGCATTTAGGTGCTTAAGACTATTTTCTGGGCATTGAAGTGAAACGCTTAAAGGGTGTCTCTTTACTCCTTTTAAAAGGAAGGTACATTCAGGACATATTGCCTAGAGCTCACATACCACAAGCAAAAGGCATTTCCATATTTACCAAGTCATATTTTTCCTATACAGTAAAAAAAGTATGTCAATTTCTCTATAACCCTTAAAAGAACACAAGAAATAGTTAAAACAATACTCATCTATCTTAAGGGTACAACAAATGACAGCAGTCTTCTGCTCAAAGCTTTGCCAAGACAGCCACTTCCTTTAAAAGCCTGTTATGAATTTGTGATGCAAACTGGCTGCTAACCCAGGTGATAGAAGATCAACCTCTGGTTATTGAGTGTTTTTAGGCCCTAAATTGATCTTTTGGTGATTTAAAAAGTAACAATTAGCAGCAAGATCTAATGCTGAGGCTGAATACAGAAGTTTGGCTGCAACAAAATTTTGAGGATTCAGTCACTACTAAATGTGCTGCCTGTGCCAATATTACAACTTTTGGATTGAATGTGATAATATTAACACTGTCGCTCAAATTCACAATCCTATTTTACATTCTAGAGCTAAATACATGGAGCTGGCTATATTTTTTTTAGAGAGAGTTCTAAAAGAGTCTTGTGGTCCATTGCATTCCTCAACAGGTTCACATACAAACCAAACCTCTATCTACTCAGAGATTCATCATTCTCAGAGAGAGCCTTAAAGTGTATGATTACTTTTCATCGGCACAAGCACCATGAGTTAAAGGGAATGTTTCGGTGTATATTATTCTATATTGTGTTGTTGCTTCTATTGCATAGCACATAGTTAGGTGCTTCTACTATTAGTTCTCGCAGCTTCTGTTTCTAGTAGCTTATGTTTGGCTTCTGTGATAGAAGCTTCCTTTCAAATAGAGTCAGTTAGTAACTAACTAACAATTATGGTTAGTTAACGATAATTGGTTATTTCTGTTACCCTTAAACTTATAAATACAGAGGACCAGCTTCTGTATCATTTCAAGATTTAACAAATAAATTTTTAGAAAGTTCTCTCTAATATTCTAAGAATACACTTCTCTCAGTTTTTTTGGTCTTCCTCTCATTTTCTCACCTAGCATGAACTCTTAGTAGTTTGGACTTTCTAATTCCACTTGTAACAAGTATATAGAGCTAAATTCCTGTTCTACAAACAAAATTGCAGCCATATTGGGTTCTGATGAATGTAACAAGATAATCATTTCAAAAGTTTAAAGATAAAGTAAGAATTCACATCACAATTTTATTCAATTGGTACCTCTGGGAAAAGCTGTCAGTTACAAATTTTTCTTTTGTATCCTTGGAGTTCTTCATAACATCCAAATTTAGATCCTCAAGCTTCGAGTAAGTCTCAAACTCAGTTGCCAGATCTCTTGTCCTAATGATAGAAATTACATAAACTATAGATTATGAAAAGATAAAACTGATATTTTCGTCAACAGTTTTGTGAAAAGATAAAACTGAGTGTATATGCATTATTACACTTCAAATTTCACTGAATACCTCTTATTAGATGCTATGACTCCCCCATTTGTTGCATGAGAAGAAGACTCGGGGCGAGTATGAGTATTAACAATTTCTTGATCTTCACCATCTGTCCTAGTAGCAATATTCTGCCCAGCAAAATGGTATGTAGGAGAAGAAAAGTCAGTACAGATCTATGTGTGTCCAACACACATACATATAGTTCTGAAAGTATTGTCAGTGTCTATGTATCACTGTTGTTCCGATGTCCATATTTGTGCCAGTGGTTCATAGGTACAGGCATTAATATGAGAAAAAAAATTACTCCCTTTGTCCCGCAATACTTGTCCCATTTTTGAAAAAAATTGTCACTTAGGTTTCCAATGTATTAATTTTTTTTCTTTTAAATTGTACCCTCTAATTAATACAATTTACACCTTTAAGTTTTTTTAAGCAAAAGTTATAGTGCCAAAGCATCACATGGCAGAAATGACATCCAACTATGTTGGCACCCAAGATCACCATCTATCATTTGTAGCACCCCTAATAAATTTATTAAAATAAAATAATAGAGCTTGGGGGACTATGCCAAAACCCAAGGGTACAATCATGAGAAACAAATTGCAACCTTACAAGGAAAACCCAAAGGGATAAAAAAAAGAGTGCAGTGTAGAATAACTACAAATCAAATACAAAACTCATAGAAATCATTTAAAACGGAAGTTAGGAAGATGTTCCTATTTCTAAAAACTTCCTCGGAAACAAAAGATGGAATTATATTCCACCATTGAAACGAGAATTGGACACAACATAGGATGCAAGTTGGTTAGCACATGTATTTCCTTTGGTGAATATATGAGAGCAAAAGAACCTCATTTGTTTGGTAACAATCAAACAATTATCTTTGCATTTATATTCTACACTGATGAGAATACACTAATAGTTAATAAGTATAAACCAGAAAAATCACCGTTCTCTTTTTCTATTCATCATTTTTTTTCGTAATCTATGTGAAATTGTCGAATGCGACAATTATTGTGTGACACAAAGCGTATAGTTTTTTAAATTATCATGATGAGCTACTAAACATGAAGTTTCTAATTCTAGAAGTGATTCAACAAAAATACCTCCAATAAACGTATATGGTAAACGGGACGCTTATCAGGATCTCTTGCCAAATCAAGAAGACTCCTATGAAGTAAAACATCTTCAGCTCTATCAACATTCACATCAAGTCCATAACTGAAAACAATAACAATATCCACATTTCCATCACTTCAATTTCAACTCAACTCAAACATAGCTAAATAATTCAAACACATAAAATTGCGCGAAAGACATTGAAATTTTCAAAAAGTAAAATCCAAAAGCAATTCAAATTGAAAACAACAAAAATAGCGAGAAAATGAAATTGAACAGTGACGATCGAATTGATGAAGAGAACCTTGGAGGCAAACGATTGAAGTGAGAATCAAGTTGTTCACGAAACTCCGGATTCGATACGGCTTGTTCGTGACCGGTTTCAACCAAACGGTTATAAACGTCGGTTCTGATATCGTAGTTACTGTAACCGCCTCCGAATGAACGCGGTGGCGATGAACTCTCACCAACACCTTCAAGTAAATCCATTGATATTGATATTGATATTGATGTTTTTGAAGTATTATAAGATCAAGGTTGTTGCATGGTGAAGAAAAAATAGAAAGAAGGTTGAATTGCAGAGAAAAGAGAGAAAGAGGATCTTTGACTCTGGTTTTAGAGTTGGAAGTGGAAAAGAAGGAAGGGTAGTTTAGTCAATTTCATGAGTATGTCGTAAGATTAAGGGGCAGGATGTTGCTTTGAGGGTAAATGTTTCCTCCTTAATCGGAAGGTAATTACAACTATAAACAAATTTTTTATTAGTTATTTAGACTAGACTGGGTATTTTATTGGCATGCTGTGGATGTTTTTTATGTTCCACAAAAGCATAAATCTTATTTTTAAGGCAAAAAAATAAATATGTTAAACAAAATGATGAAAGTACGTGAGAATAGATTGAAATGATACAATGGTAAAAAAACTAAAAACATCAAACATAATGGCGGCTATTCATCCAGCTAATAACAAATTTTAAGAGTAGTCACACAATTATTTAAAAACACCTTAACTTTGATTTTAATAGGAAAATATCTTGGATTAATTGAAATACCGTTTGTATGAGTAAAGAAACTGGTGGTCTGCGAGTGCGGAGGTTGAGGGAGATTAATATAGGTTTGCTTGGTAAGTGATGTTGAAGGGCGTTGTAGGAGGGAGAGAGAGTTTATGGAGTTGGGTGTTGGGTGCTCGGTACGGGGAGGAAGAGAGACAATTGAGTTATGGGGGAGGAGTAGTGTTGTGTGGTGGAGGCATTTTAACTCGATTAAAGAAGGTCAGGGTCTGATGGATAATGGTTGGTTCCGTGATTATATTAACCGGTTAGTGGGTGATGTGTCAAGTACTCTCTTTTGGTGGGATGTTTGGTTAGGCAGGGTTCCCTTGAGTGATAGATTTAATCGATTTTATGATTTATCGCCTACTAAGGTGGTAACAGTGGCTGACATGCACTCGTCAGGCTGAAGGTTGGATGGTGTGGTGTAACACCCCTATTTTATATTTTAATTTATTAAATGAAGTTAGTAGGTGAAGTTAATAAATATTATTATTGGTGCTTTTTTTAAAATAATAAGTAGTTGTTGAGTGGAAAGTAGTTTGAGAAATTAGATAAAACAAAGAGAGGAATCCAAACATGATAAATTAAGAATCGGAGGTGTAGAAAATAAGCTTTAAATAAGTGGGGGAGGAGGGAAGTAAAAGAGTAGTGCATAGAAGAGGAAAATATCTTAATGGATGGCTAACCCAAATATAAACAAGACTATTTGAAGTTTAGAAATCAGAATTGTCAAACGGAGAAAAGAGAGAAGTGAAGCAGAGAGAAAAGGCGGAACCCCAGTTTCAACAACATCAAGCCAAACCGAAGATTTTGAAGGATTCGAGATAAGGGGGAGAATCTTTTCATCTTTAGGGTTTATAATTTTATTGTGGGGCTGTAGAGATTTATGAGTATGAATGTTAACTTAATGGTGATGATATTGTTGAAGAGACAATAATTAGAATTAAGTTGGTGAAGCAAGATTAGAATTGAGAGAGACGACATAAGACTAATTGAAAACATGATAGTTAGCCGTGTGGTAATTAGGAATTGAATGAAATTTTGTCTCTGTTAAGAGTGAAGTGTAGAGGTAGCAGTAGCTTTTGAGTGCCGATAGTAGGGTCCCTTGATGTTTAATCATCATACCAATATGTCTACAAGAATGCACTAGATTTTTTTTTGTTTTTGAACGACTAAACTTTATTAGAATAAAGGGCTCAAGAAGAGTCATAGGCAGAGACGTACAAACTGCTATAGCAGAACAAGAAATATAGCAGAAAAAGAAATAGCATAAAAATGGACACGCCCTGTGTATAGATAGTATGTGGGTATATAAATGAAAAGAAAGAAAGAGGGTAGTGGTGTTAGAGAGGTTTTAACTTCATATTTGTTACATTGGTTCAAATCTTTGGACTAGTAAACCTATATGTGTGAACAAAATTTGTAGATTTAGCTCCTCCTATACATATTCTAATTGTAAACTGTTACATTAATTAGACTATTAGTCTTATTGTTCATGAGTTTAGCCTTATAAGAAAGTTTTATTTTGCAATAAAACAAGTCAAAATAGTGATCATATTGTAAAGGAAATAGAATTAATTAAATTAGAGAGTTTGGTACGGCAACTATGAGAAAGAAACATGAACCATTTTATCTGTAGCTCCTCAAAGTTATTGTGCATAAAAATGACAACACTAAAAAAATAATGCCAATTTGGCTATTTAACCTCTTAAGCATAGGTTTATGAAATGGTTTTCAATCCCTTGTATTCCAACAATTCTATTATATAACCTGATGTGAGTCATGGGCATGGTATCCGTAAATAATAAGGTGTGCAATTTATCATGGTAGGAACAATCAATTAGGATATAAATATGGCCTAGCTACCCATCAGTAACGGGAAAAAAAAAAGTTAGAATGAGAGAGAAAAAAAGTAGGTAGACTAGACACTTGATTTTGATAAGAATTAGAATTAACTATAGTTATTACGAGGGAAATCATCAAATATGTTCGAGTACTTGAGTGTAAAAATAATTGTGATAAATTAGAGAATAATTAAATTGAGGTGCAAATTTAGGAGTGTGGGCTAAAAAAATAAAATTAAAAAGAAAAATTTATAAACCTTATTGAGGTGTTGTTTGATGAGATAATTATTATTACATGGTGTGCTGATGATTGGTGATGTAATTATTATTATACGGTATGTTGGTATTGGTGAGTCAATTTTTTTTTTTTGTGGTGATGCTATTAGTGAAGTTTATTAATATCCGGTGACGTGAACGGTGACGATATTGGTGATGTTTAATAATATTTGGTGATGAAAACGGAGACGGTTAATTATGGTGATGTTCTTGTTTTTGTCGCGATGTTGTGCATATTAGAGAGAGTCTTGCATTAATAGGTGATGTATTGATGATGTGATGATGTGTGTTTACTTGACGAGTCGGTCCCCATGCATGCATACTAGAATTGAGTTTAGGAAAATGGTGATGAATTGGTGATGAAAAGTCCAGTAACATATCTCTGGCAACTTGGTGATGATATGTGTGGTACCACGTTTCATATAGGTCTTAGGGAGAGTCCATATGCATTTAAATGACGATGTTTGTACTTGGTATTTTAAAGTGTGAAAACGACGAAACGGTGTGATGTGTGATCTGTGGTGACAAATATGATAAATGTTGATAATCTTATGACAATGGAAATGCTATTTCTTACGACACTTTAATGTTGTACATAATTTTTCCTATTATTATGTTATGACAAGATTTCTCACCCCCTTATTTTGTTGTGTTGTTCCTCTTTGAGCAAGCCCTCTTTAAACATGAAGGTCTTCACTGCCTTCGAATGTGACATCACTCCCTCACCCAATTTTTTTTAAAATTATTATTTATTGTAATTTTTTAATTAAATATGCACACAACGTTATTGTAATTAGCTGAAAGAACGACACTTTAAATTCAGTTTGTTTTTCACATATTGTAAAGTGAAAGTTCATTTAAATTTCTGAGAAAAATTGTGAAATTCAATTGAGAAAGATAAATTGAAACGTCCTTTTTGCTACTAATCGCTTCTAGCTTCACCTAATACTAAAAGAATTCCAATACTCCTTCCAATAGAAAAAAAAAAGTAAAAAACTAGTCCTCCAATATTCAAGAGGAATGCTATGAATCCTAATCTAAAATTGAACATTAGTGCTTCTAACCATGTCCGAGTTGAATCTGGCGTATAAGAAAACAAATGAAGTATTCTTGGTGCAAGGTTCCAAGCCCCCACAACAAGAACCCTACGTGTATCCTCAAATAGATGAAAAAGTGAAAATGTAAATTTCTTACCAATAGGTGCGAGAGACCGTTTTTCAAGCACCTTTTGAAGATTGTTTCATTTGTTGTGCAAGTCATCCAAAGTGGGAAGGGTGCCCCCTTTCTTCAACATCAATCTTCTACGAAGAAAATTCTTGCAAATGTCAATCCCAAGGACATACTCATATTCCAGAATTTTAATGGCAACTGCAACACCCCTGAAGCAATGTGTATCACAAGTGTTCTTTTGGGCTTGCTCAAAGGTTTAAGATCCACCTGAACAATCCATCTCTTTAAAGAAAGTAGGGACTACAATGTCATTCTTTTTGTCTCATATTATGTGAAATTTTTTATTAAGGAAATACACATTTTTTATGAAATTGATTAGTTACGTTGAATTAAATAATAAAGTATTCCATTTGTTTTTATTGGTAAGCATGTTTTGGAAAGAAGTTTTTTTAACACATCTTTCAAATTTTTGGGTGTTTTTTTCAAACAAAATCTTAATTAATACCAATAATTTATTTTATTTTATGTTGGTTTGTCTTTTATTTTTGAAAAAAAGTTATAAGCTTGCATCCATTAAGAGAGAAGTTCACATGTAAATGAACATGTTGTACAATTCGTGTGCGGAACCTCTCGTGCCATATAACAAATCTCTCATAATTTTCATAGTTTTTTAATTATTTTAAATAAGATTTATTTTGTCATTTACCTCTCATATTTTATGCAAATCACATGGTACCGAGCCTGATTTGCATTTAAAATATGAAAGTTCAAAATATGTATTATATATATTTATAATTTTAATCAAAATCAAAATAAATTTAGTTAAAATTTCATAAAAACTAATGTTTATAATATACACACATTAGCGCAATAAGAAGACGGAACATACAGACACCGTGCCCATCTAAAAACTAGTCAAATATAAGCAATATTTGGTTATAAAATTCAGACTCTATCACATCAACTTTTTTGAACTTTTTTTTTTATATTTGAGACCGAATGAGTATTCGATATATAATACAATATATACTTATACAATAGTCATATATTCAATAAGTATTTAATTTAATTTCTTAAAAAAAATACTTAATTTAATATATCTTCAAGGCCATTGTTTACAAGGTTGTCGTGCCGTGTCAAAATAACAATATATATATATATATATATATATATATATATATATATATATATATATATAATTCAAGTTCTTTTATGTCAGTGATTATAGTTTGACTTTGTATTTTTATTGTATATAATTCGAATCTCACTTGAGATAGTTGTATTTTGATTATAGTCTCTAGTTAGAATTAGACTCTCAGCTGACCCTTCTTGCTTTCAAGTCTATAAAAGTAGTGCATGTTTGTGGAGCAGATGACTTAACTGCTTATTTCTAACAAGTAACAAGACATTTTTTACTACTCACATATATAGAGAAGGGAATGTTTGTGCAAATAGGTTAGTCAACTTTGGTCTTACCCTTTCCTTTTCTAATTTAAATTTATGGATAGATTTTTAAGAATTTATCAAGAAGAAGTACACTAAGAACAGATCCAGTATTAAAATGAGGAGGCGGAGGAACGCTATGTTGGATCGACCTACCCTAGATGGGGTGCTTTTACCTGTGATTACTGAGGTTGAAGCCAGTGTTTTGGTTGCCCCTTTTAGTGAAGAGGAAATCAAAAGGGCGGTGGTTGGCTCTGATGGGACTAAAAGCCCAGAGCCCGATGATTTTAACTTTTCATTCTATAAGATATTTTGGGAGTTGTTAGAAAGGGGAAGTTGGTATCATGTTCCATCAATTTTATCACTCGTCTACCCTTCCCCATTGCTTTCCCTTGTATTTCATTACCCTTATTCCTAAGTAGTCATCCCCAACCCGTATAGGGGACTTCCGTCCTATCTCTCTCCTAGGGTCCCTCTATAAGTTGGTGGCCAAAGTTTTGGCGAGTAGGCTGACGCCTATTATGGATAAGCTGATCTCTGCCAACCAATCTGTTTTTATTAAAGGTCGTTAGCTTGTGGATGGGGTGGTCGCGGTGAAGGAGGTTATTGATGTTGCTAGGAAATCCAAGAAGGAGTGTCATATCTTTAAGGTGGATTTTGAAAAGGCATATGACTCTGTCAGTTGGAACTTCCTTGAGTATATGATGGTGAGATTAGGGTTCAGTGGGAGGTGGCGTAGTTGGATTCGTGCCTGTGCCTTTTGTGGTAGGCTCTCTATCCTCGTTAACGGTAGTTGGGGGGGCTTGGTGTGAGGGACCTTCGTTAGGTTAACCTTGCCCTTTTGGCCAAATGGTGCTGGAGGTTTTTGCAAAGGGATGGAGGAATTTGGAGAGATATCATTATGGCCCGTTATGGAGCGTGTCAGCCCTCGCTTCACCTTGGTGGGAGGTCGTCTGGTCTCCGAGGGGTGTCCTCGTGGTGATCTAATATCTGCCTTTTGGGGGATGACAGGGAGGCTACTGGGGACTGGTTCTCGAATGGGGCGACTAGAGTTATTGGTAATGGTCGCTCGACTCAGTTCTGGCATGACCTGTGGTGTGGTCCGACCCTCCTTAGAGATAGGTTCCCCCGCCTCTTTCAGTTATCCTTTCAGGTGGATGGTAGAGTGGGGGATTTAGGAGCGTGGGAGGGGAATGTCTGGGTTTGGGATCTTAGGTGGAGGAGACTTCTGTTTAATGATTTGCTTGTGGTGGTGACCAGACACCCAGGGGTAGATAGGGAGGATGCGTGGTCTTGGACTCTGAGCAAGGATGGTTGTTATACGGTGAAGTCGGCCTACTCCTTCCTTATTAAGGGTTTGTCGGCTATGGGTACTCCTTAGGGGGTTACCTTGCAGGTTGTTGCCAAAGTTTGGAAATCATTGGCCCCGTCGAAGGTGATTGTCTTTTCGTGGCAACTTCTTCTTTTATAGGAGCTTAACCCGGTGCGGCATGGCGTTCCTCTTCCAGAGAGGGATATGGGTTGTGTCTTTTGTGTTGCGCCGTCTGAGTTTTCAGTCCATCTTTTCCTAGCGTGTCCCGCTATCTTTCCGGTCCGGTATCAGGTCTCTAGGTGGTTGGGTTGGGAGTTTGTGATCCCCCTTGGTCTTCCTGAGCAATTCCAGGCCTTCACGGGCCTTGGGAGGGGGAAGAGAGTTAGGTCAGGTTTGGTTTTAGTTTAGCATGCTGTTATTTGGACCATTTGGACGATCCGAAACGATCTTATTTTCTCTGGTGGCGTTCTTAGTGAGGAACCAGTGGTGGACAGAGCGAAATTCTTAGCTTGGAAGTGGTTCCTAGCTAAATGCCCTGCTAGTTCCTGCTCCTTTCATGAATGGGAGGTGCAACCCGTCCTATGCTGGTATAGGTAGAGTTTTGGTGGCAGGTTTCCTTGGTTTGTGAGGGGGGTTGGGTGGGGGCTTCTGTCTCCTCCCTTTTGTCCGGCTTTGGGGGTTTCCCTTTGCTTTTCTGTTTTTGTTCTGGCTGCTGGTTTTTCTCGGTGTTGGTTTTTTGGTGTTGGTTTTCTTCCTTGGTGTTGCTTTCTTGTTTTTGTTTTCTTTTTGGTGTGTCCCTTCGAAATTTGTCTTCCAGGGGTTGCCCTGGTGTTTCTAGGTAGCGTTTTATGCGACTATTTTGGTGTATTTTGTACTGTTTTTTATATTTATATATAATATATTTGCCATTAAAAAAAACTAAAATAAGGTTGGTATGCCAAATTTTAGATTTATTAACTTTTGAAAAAGTCCTTCACATATTCCCCTTTTTTTTCTTGTATTTCTCTTCTTTTGGTCATATATTTGGTGTGGTACTACTTGCATCACTTGGTTAAAAAAAATGTTGTGATTTGACCATTAGAGTCACTATTATTAATAAAAATGATTCTCATTCCTCAATTGTTTTCACATGTGTCACACTGCATGCCAATTTCTCTTTATATCAATCAAACATGCTTCTATATTTTATTATTCTCAATAATCTATTACGTATAAACTCAAACTTTTTTTAAGGGAAAAACTCAAACTTATATATACTACTTTGAAGTTTGGCGTTAGAATATTTTTAAAAATATCGCTACTTTTTTTTATAGAAAACTATATCTTTCTGAAATTTACTTATATAGGTAAAACCAATCTTATTTTACTACTAAAACAAAACAAAAAAAAGATTTTATAAAGATTTGTTTTTTTAAAAGAATTTTATGATATGTTCGCAGGTTGCAGAGTTTAGATATTTTCTTACCTTACAAATTCAAGACACTAACATGAGGTAAGGAGTGATGCCCGAATGCAGGCTCACTATTTGACCGATACCATATTTGGGTTCCTATCATAATCCGTAACTGTCTATTAAGCTAACGGGCAAGATTGAAACGACGATGTAAGAAAAACACGATAAAATATATATACTTTCCCTAGTAAGATCATTATAAAAATAAAAATTAAAAAATGATAATAAGGGTGACCTAGTCTATTTCTAACCAAACGGTCCCTACTCCCCAATACAAGAACAGATTATTTGCATGCAATATTACAGTATCAATGACCCTATTAACTGAGTCAATTATTTAAGGAACATCACATAAATTTTAGCTAATGTGATAAGTTGTGGATTAAACAAGCACAATTTTCGGAACTAACATCATTTGCAATGCATAGAGGTTGAAATTGTTCATCTTTTGACCAAACAGATCGTTGTTCAATGGTGAAGCCTACCCTCTTATGATTTGAGGGTATTTATCCTCTCATGATATCAACCAATCAAATTGTGTAAAACCTATATTATTATTTACATAAATTTTTTGTTATTCGCATCTTTACCCCATATTCATTAATTAATGTGTTTTTATCTTTCCAATCAAAAATTTAAGAAGATATTTTATTTTCACTTTCATTTTTTTAGACAAATTTTGTTCTTCTTTTTTCTTTATTGTTTTTTGTTCCACTTTTTTATTTTTCTACAAATTTTTGACGTTACAAATTTTTTACAACCATATCTTGTTGTTTATTTAAGCTTGGGTCCAAAAAGAAAAACTTCCAAAACATTATTTTGTCGAATATCAATTAGATTATTATTATATATTATCATATGCTTGTATCTGTCGATATTATTCTCAACGTTATTTTATTTTATTTTGATGACTAAATGACGAATATTTTTTTTTACAAGTTAAAAAAAACGAAGACTAATTTTACTTCTTGAGAAAAAATTTAAGACCTAATTTAATCTCTGAAAAAAATATATAATTTACTTTTATTTCCCAATAAATATAAACAAAGGCAATTTGGTCACTACTTTCTTTACATTTTTTTTATTGATGAAAGAAAGATAAAGGAAAGAAAATAAGATACTAGCAATTTTTTTTAAAGATACCGGCAATGTTTTAGTAGTATAGTATAAGCGAAAATTAAATAAAATCATGGTAGGAAAGACATGTGTATTTATAAAATGGAATAAATATACTTAAACAAAAAGTAGATATGATAAAAAAAAAGTATTTCATTATAATAGATACAAAATATATTCCTTAACATTTTTTAAAATATATCATCTAATTCAGGAGAAGTCGAACCTTTTTCGGTTAATGTGATAACCACAATTTGACTGATCTTTATTTAAGTCTCATTGTAACTCATACAATCAAGCATAAAATTTAAAACCATTGTCAAAAAAGGAACAAGTCACATTTCGACTAATCAAAGATTAAGTCTCATTATAGTTCATCTGATATACAAGTAACGTCAAACCATTGACAAAAAATAACTAACAACAGTTTGATTGATAACAAGTTATGTTACACAATAGTTAATCCGATTCAGAAGAAAGCTCAAACCTTTGTCAGAAAATGTTCTGGACCGGCTAGAAAGCTAATCCAACGTAGACATGTGGACAAGGAGTTCGTCGGATCAACACACGTCACTAGGGCGTACAACGTAATCCTGGTGCATGCCACCACACCTAAGAATGCCCTCATGCATCAAACACCGTATATGTGTGTCATACCCCAATTTTTGACCCAAGATCCCACTTTCACACGCCCTTTGACCCGAAATATTCTTTGATTTTTCAAAGAAAATTTCGGCAAAGAGGTATTTTAAAATACCTCATTTTTGGCTTCTAGTTCAACACAATCAATTTCACCCGAGAATAAAGAACCAACTTTCACACAATATGCATTCTATACATTCTTGCTAAATTTGGATGTATCGGTGTACCAAGTCGTTAAATTAATAAAAAATGAGTTGCTTTTTTTGAAGAAAAATAATTATTTTCTATCATTGACAACTATAATAATTAAATTTTATTTACCAAAAGTTTCGACGAAATAAAATATAATTTTTACAAATTTTTAGATAACAATGAATATTGATTATTTTTTTATGACAAAATGTAAATTTTTTAATATGATCCTTATAAACAATGAAATGATGTTTTTTCTTATGATATGATGTTTTCTAAAATATAAATATTGACAAATAACTTTTTATTTCATAGAAATGAATGTTAATTTATAAATTTTGTGAAATAAGAGTACCGGTACACTAACCCATTTGGGGTTGGCCTAGTGGTTGGTTTGGGATCTTGGAGTTTGCTCCTCCAAAGGTTTCAGGTTCGATTCCCTCTGGTGCCAATTTCGGTGGGCTAAGTCCATACAGAGCTTGCTCTGGCTTTAAATGGGCCCCCACAAGTGGGCGGTGGGATTGGTCCCCTCGAATTAGTTGGTCCTTCGATCGGATACCGAGTTTTCAGAAAAAAAA